>Ga0074199_1000305_pt1 | contig 88462 bp, 73 predicted proteins | sample EPASupsiteSAE347_FD_64528 | JGI IMG/M metagenome (GOLD analysis project Ga0074199, IMG submission 64528) | Bioremediated contaminated groundwater from EPA Superfund site, New Mexico - Sample SAE3-47 | ecosystem: Environmental > Aquatic > Deep subsurface > Groundwater > Contaminated ... | reverse complement strand
TCCCTTGCGCTACTGGGCTGGTCGGGGGGCTTGCAAACCTCGCCTGCGCCTCAGACAGACGCAAGCCGAAACCCCCGGCCAGCCTGCGTTGCTCAGCGCCTCTCAGGGGGACCCGAAAGGCGTCTCGAAACAACGGCTCTGCCCAAGAAAAAACAAAAAGGGTGTTTTTTAGCGGTCGACCGCTTGAAACAGGCCAAAACCATTCTGATCGGTTCGGCGGCGACGCTTTTCCGGGTCCCCATGTGGAGCGCCGAGCAACGGAGCTGATGGCGGATAAAGGGCGAGGACTGTCTGAGGGGCGTAGCCCCGAGTTCCGCAGCCCCCGCCAGCAGCGAGTAGCGCAGGGGAGTCGGCGCAGCCGACCGCGTAGCCTGGGGGCGCCTTTTCTTTGCTTACTTCCTTTTGGCGAAGCAAAAGAAAGTGAGACGCCCCGCAAGGGCGGAACCCAGCCACCAAACCAGCACAGCATCTTCCGTAAGCGAGACGGACACCCCGCCGAGCGGAAACCAGCCGCCAATCAAACCAGAACCCACATTTGCCGCGAACCGGAATAGCCCGAAAGCGCCCTTCGGCGTTATCCTCCCGGATCAACAAAAACACCCTCAGGAGCCACCCCATGTCCCGTCTGCTGCCCGCCGTCGACCCCGACGGCCTGCTCGAATATTCCGTGGTCTATACCGACCGCGCCCTGAACCATATGTCGCAATCCTTCCAGGGCACGATGCGCGATGTGTCGCGGATACTCAAGCAGGTCTATGGCGCGCATTCGGTGGCCATCGTGCCGGGCAGCGGTACCTTCGGCATGGAGGCGGTGGCCCGCCAGTTTGCGACCGACAAGAAGGTTCTGGTGATTCGCAATGGCTGGTTCAGCTTCCGCTGGACGCAGATTTTCGAGATGGGCCGGATTCCTTCCGAGGCTGTCGTGCTCAAGGCGCAACGCCAGGGCGAGGGAAGCCAGGCGCCGTTTGCGCCGCCAGCGGTCGACGTTGTGGTGGCGGTCATTTTGCGCGAAAAGCCGGCCGTGGTTTTCGCGCCGCATGTCGAGACGGCATCCGGCATCATTCTGCCGACCGCGTATATCCAGGCGGTGGCCGAAGCGGTACATGCCGTGGGTGGCTTGTTCGTGCTCGACTGCATTGCTTCCGGCGCGATCTGGGTCGATATGCAGGCGACCGGCGTCGATGTGCTGATCAGCGCGCCGCAGAAGGGCTGGAGCGCCTCGCCGTGCTGCGCGCTGGTGATGCTGGGCGAGCGGGCGCGGGCGGCAATCGAGACGACGACCAGCACCAGTTTTGCCTGCGACCTGAAGAAGTGGCTGCAGATCATGGAAACCTACGAGGGTGGTGCGCACGCCTATCACGCAACGATGCCGACCGACGGCATCGCGCGCCTGCATGAAGTGATGCTGGAAATGGAAGCCTACGGTTTCGATCGCATCATGGAAGAGCAGCAGGCGCTGGGCGATCAGGTACGGGCGCTGCTGGCCAGCCAGGGTTTCCCCAGCGTCGCGGCCGAGGGCTTCGGCGCGCCGGGTGTGGTGGTCAGCTACACGACCGATCCCGATATCCAGACCGGCAAGAAATTTGTCGGTCTCGGTCTGCAGACGGCGGCTGGCGTGCCGCTGCAATGTGACGAACCGGCCGATTACCGGACGTTCCGGGTTGGCCTGTTCGGGCTGGATAAACTGCACAACATCGAGCGTACGCTGCGTCATCTGGCTGACGCATTGGTGCAAGTAAAATAATGCGACAAGAGGTGCGCACCGGCCTGGTGCGCACCAGGTTGAACCAGGCCTTGGCTTGGTGCCTCTGGCTCGGCGCATTGCCAATAATCAATGGCTTACAAGCTGGTTCATGTCTTGCTTTTAAGCTATCAGTCTATTTGCCCGGAGCAAGCCCGTGTCCATTCACGTTGCACTAAATCACGTCACTCATTACTCCTACGATCGCCTGATCAATCTCGGGCCGCAGGTCATCCGCCTGCGCCCCTGTCCGCATTCGCGGACACGCATCCTTTCCTACTCGCTGAAGGTCGGGCCGGAAAAACACTTCATCAACTGGCAGCAGGATCCGCAGGGCAATTACCTGGCTCGCCTGGTCTTCCCGGAGAAGACCCGCGAATTCCGTGTCGAGGTCGACCTGGTCGCCGAGATGTCGGTGATCAATCCTTTCGACTTCTTCCTCGAGCCGCACGCCGAGAAGATTCCTTTCGCCTACGAGGCCGGCGAGCGCCACGAACTGGCACCTTATCTGTACAAGGTTAACTACGGCCCCGAGTTCGACAAGTACGTGGCCGGCATTTCGCGCGAGCCGCTGCGCAGCGTCGATTTCCTGGTCGCGATCAATGCCCAGGTGCAACGCGACATCGGCTACACCATCCGCATGGAACCCGGCGTCCAGACGCCCGAGGAAACGCTGACCAAGCGTTCCGGCTCCTGCCGCGACTCCGCCTGGCTGCTGGTGCAGGTGCTGCGTCACCTGGGTCTGGCAGCACGTTTCGTTTCCGGCTACCTGATCCAGTTGACCGCTGACGTCAAATCGCTGGACGGCCCGTCCGGTCCGGAAAAGGATTTCACCGATCTGCATGCGTGGACCGAGGTGTATCTGCCGGGCGCCGGCTGGATCGGCCTCGATCCGACCTCTGGTCTGTTTGCCGGGGAGGGCCATATCCCGCTTGCCTGCACGCCGGAACCCTCGTCGGCGGCGCCGATCAGTGGCGGTATCGACAAGTGCGAAACCGAGTTCAGTCACCACATGGGCGTTACCCGCTTCTGGGAGGCACCGCGCGTCACCAAGCCCTACAGCGACGAACAGTGGCTGGAAATCGAAAGCCTCGGTCACAAGATCGACGGCACCCTGCAGGAACTTGACGTTCGCCTGACCCAGGGCGGCGAGCCGACCTTCGTGGCGGTCGACGATCCGGATGGCGCGGAGTGGAATACCGCCGCCCTCGGTCCGACCAAACGCATTTTCGCCGCCGACCTGTTCCATCGTCTGCGCGAGAAATACGCGCCGAACGGCCTGATGCATTTTGGTCAGGGCAAGTGGTATCCCGGCGAGCAATTGCCGCGCTGGTCCCTGAACTGCTTCTGGCGCAAGGATGGCGAGCCGATCTGGAATTCGCCGGCGTTGTATGCCAATGAAAGTATCAATTACGGCGTCACCGCCGAGCAGGCCGGCCACTTCCTGCGTCGCGTTGCCGAGCGCCTCGGCGTCACCAGCGAGCATGTCTTCCCGGCCTTCGAGGACGTCTATTACTACATGTGGCGCGAGCGCCGCCTGCCGGGCAATGTAGATCCCTTCGATTCGCGTGTCGACGACGCACTGGAGCGCGAACGCCTGATGAAGGTATTCACCCAGGGCATGACGCATACCATCGGCTACACGCTGCCGATCATGAAGAACCTCGCCGACCAGTGGCAGACCGGGCCGTGGTTCCTGCGTGCCGAACGCTGTTACCTGTTCCCCGGCGATTCGGCCATGGGTTACCGCCTGCCGATCGACTCGCAGCCGTGGACGGCGCAGAGCGATTACCCCTACGTCAATGTGCCGGATGCCGAAATGGCGACCGATCCCTTGGCGACGCACGCCGAACTGCGCGAGCGCGTCAATGCGGCACGTGCCGCCCGCGGGCCGCAGATGCAGGACAGACGCAGCGGTTCGGCTGCCGGCTTTGCCGAAGTGCATGGCAAGGGCCGCGCCTGGGAAAAGCCGAGCGACACCCGTCCCGGCTTCAAGGAATCCGCCGCGTGGATCACGCGCCTGGCGATGTGCGCCGAGCCGCGCGATGGCAAGCTCTACATCTTCATGCCGCCGACCGAGAAGCTCGACGATTACCTGGAAATCGTTGCTGCCGTCGAGTCGACCGCTGAGGAAATGAACCTGCCGGTGATCATGGAAGGCTACGAGCCGCCGTCCGATCCGCGCCTGACGCATTTCCGCGTGACGCCCGACCCCGGCGTCATCGAAGTCAATATTCACCCGGCCAAGAGCTGGGATCAACTGGTCGAGCAGACGACGCATCTCTACGATGCGGCGCACCTGACCCGCCTGACTACCGAGAAATTCATGGTCGACGGCCGCCACACCGGCACCGGCGGTGGCAATCACTTCGTCCTCGGTGGTGCGACGCCGAACGACTCGCCCTTCCTGCGCCGGCCGGATTTGCTGAAGAGCCTGATCGCCTACTGGCACAATCATCCCAGCCTGTCCTACCTGTTCTCCGGCCTGTTCATCGGCCCGACCAGCCAGGCGCCGCGTGTCGATGAAGCGCGCAACGACTCGCTGTACGAACTGGAAATTGCCTTCAAGCAGATTCCGCAGCCGGGCGGAAATGTACCGCCCTGGCTGGTCGACCGTATCCTGCGCAACCTGCTTACCGACGTCACCGGCAACACGCACCGTTCCGAGTTCTGCATCGACAAGCTCTATTCGCCGGACGGCCCGACCGGGCGCCTCGGCCTGCTCGAACTGCGCGCCTTCGAAATGCCGCCGCATGCGCGCATGTCGCTTGCCCAGCAACTGCTGCTGCGCGCCATGATCGCGCGCTTCTGGGAACAGCCCTACGAGCCGGCCCGTCTGGCGCGCTGGGGTACCGAGCTGCACGACCGCTTCATGCTGCCTTTCTACACCGAGCAGGACTTCAAGGACGTCATGCAGGAAATGACCGAGGCGGGCTACCCGTTCAAGGCAGAATGGTTCGCACCGCATTTCGAATTCCGTTTCCCGAAGTACGGCGATTTCGCCGTCAAGGGCATCGAGTTCGAATTGCGCCACGCGCTGGAACCCTGGCATGTCATGGGCGAGGAGGGCGGCGCCGGCACCACGGTGCGCTACGTCGATTCTTCGGTTGAGCGCGTCCAGGTCAAGGTAAAGGGCATGGCGCCGGATCGTTACGTGCTGACCTGCAACGGCGTGCCGGTGCCGCTGCAGAATACCGGCATCAACGGCGAATTTGTCGCCGGCGTGCGTTATCGCGCCTGGCAGCCGGCTTCCTGCCTGCATCCGACCATCGGCGTGCATGCGCCGCTGGTTTTCGATCTGGTCGATACCTGGATGCAGCGTTCGCTGGGTGGTTGCCAGTATCACGTGACGCATCCGGGCGGGCGCAGTTTCGATACCTTCCCGGTCAATGCCTTCGAAGCCGAAAGTCGCCGTCTGGCCCGCTTCTTCCGCTTCGGCCATACCCCGGGCAAGATGTCGGTCGGGACACCGCAGATCAGCGCGGAACACCCGTTTACGCTAGACTTGCGGCGTTCCTAACCCTTCCAGATGCGGGTTGCGGCTTTCGGGCCGCACGAAAAAGGGCCGGAAACGGCCCGCCCGCATTGCTTGACTGGCTGAATGGCCCGCACACTCCTCGCAATCTACCCCCACAGCGCTCGCCGCTACGATGAAATGCTCGACGCTGACGGCGCTGTCCGTCCGCACTGGCGGCAGTTCTTCATTCATCTTGACGCAGTCGCGCCTGACGAAATGCATCGTCGCCTTGATTTCGTCGATCGACGGATCCAGGAAAACGGGGTCACCTACAACGTTTACGCCGATCCCAGCGGCGCCGACCGGCCGTGGGCGCTCGACCCGCTGCCGCTGATCATCTCGGCGGAAGAGTGGGCCGAAGTCTCGGCTGCGGTCGCGCAACGGGCGACCTTGCTCAATGCCATTCTGGCCGACCTCTACGGCGAGCAGAAGCTGCTTGCCGAAGGCCTGCTGCCGCCGGCGCTGGTCTATGGCCAGCACGGTTACCTGTGGCCCTGTCAGGGCATCAAGCCGGCCGGCGGTGTCTGGCTGCACCAGTATGCGGTCGATCTGGCGCGCTCGCCGGATGGTCGCTGGTGGGTAATTGCCGACCGCACGCAGGCGCCGTCCGGGGCCGGCTATGCACTGGAAAACCGCCTGATCGTTTCGCGCGTTTTCCCGGAAATGTTCAGCGACCTGCACGTGCAGCATCTGGCCGACTTCTTCCGCGACCAGCAGGATGGCCTGGCTGCCATCGCACCGGTCGACGCAGGTGAACAGCCGCATATCGTGCTGCTGACGCCGGGACCGTACAACGAAACCTATTTCGAGCACGCCTATCTCGCGCGTTATCTCGGCTTCCCGCTGGTCGAGGGGCAGGATCTGACGGTGCGCGGCGATACCGTTTATCTGAAGACCCTGCGCGGCCTGAAGCGGGTGCATGTCATCCTGCGCCGGCAGGATGATGACTACTGCGATCCGCTTGAGTTGCGCGGCGATTCGGCGCTTGGTATCCCCGGGCTGCTCAACGTGGCGCGCGCTGGGCGTGTTGCGATTGCCAATGCCCTGGGCAGCGGCCTGCTGTCGTCCGGCGCGCTGATGGGCTTCCTGCCGGCAATCTGCCGCAAGCTGCTCGGCGAGGAACTGGCGATGCCCTCGGTGGCGACCTGGTGGTGCGGCGAAAAGCCGGCCCTGGAATACGTGCGCGAAAACTTCGACGATCTGGTCATCAAGCCGGCTTACCCGACGCAGCGCATGGACCCGGTGTTCGGGCATGAACTGGAAGGCGCGGCGCGCGAGGAAATGCTGCGCCGTATCGAAGCCCGGCCGCATGCCTATGTCGCCCAGGAAATGGTCGATCTGTCGCAAGGCCCGACCTGGAGCCGTTCGCACGAGCGGCGCCTGCTTGCCCGCCCGGTCGGCCTGCGTGCTTACGCAGTGTCCTCGGCCGATGGTTATTCCGTGATGCCGGGTGGCCTGGCGCGCGTCGCGACCGGCGCCAATGCGCGCATCATCTCGATGCAGCGCGGTGGCGCCTCGAAGGACGCCTGGGTGCTGACCGATGGCCCGGTCAGCGAATTCACGCTGTTGAAGCCCTCGGTCGGGGTGCGCGATCTGGTCCGGGCCGGCGCCAACCTGACTTCGCGCGTCGTCGAAAACCTGTTCTGGCTTGGCCGTTACTCCGAGCGTTTCGACGACAGTGCCCGCATGTTGCGGGTTGCCTTGAGCCGGGTGGTCGAGTCGGGTGGCGAAAAGACGCCGGCCCTGACTTCGGCCATGGAAATGGCGATGCTGATCGGCATCCTGCCCAAGCCGGAAGAGGATAACGAGATCAAGGAAGGCAGCGAGCATGTCCTGCTCGAGGCGATTTACGATCCGGATCAGCCGGGTAGCCTGGCCGGCAATATCCGCAGCCTGATGTGGGCAGCGACGCATGTGCGCGATCGCCTGTCGCTCGATCACTGGCATTCGCTGAACCGTCTGCAGCGCGAGCAGCAGGCCGCGCTGAAAACGCACCCGACCCTGGTCGAGGCGATTGCCTTCCTCGATCGCGTTCTTGGCGTTTCTTCGTCGCTGACCGGTTTTGCGATGGACAACATGACGCGTGATGACGGCTGGCGTTTCCTGATCATCGGTCGACGTCTCGAACGTCTCTCTTTCCTGGCGCAGGCGATTGCCTATTTCCTGACCATGGCATCGACGCGCGGACCGGGCAGCCTTGAATGGCTGCTCGAACTGACCGACTCGATCATTACCTATCGTTCGCGCTACTCGCGTCTGCCCGAGTTGCTGCCGGTGCTCGACCTGCTTGTTTTCGACAACAGCAATCCGCACGGCGTGGCCTTCCAGGGTGGCGTCGTGGCCCGTTACCTCGACCGCATGGCACGCGATCTGGGTGAGGACAGCGGCAGTCTGCTGCCCGACGTGCTGGCCCGGTTGCGCGAATTCGACATGAGCAAGCTCGAGCATGCGCAACTTGACAGCAGTCGTGCCGATTCGCCCTGCGCCGAACTGGCCGGACTGCTGCGCGAGCTTGATGCGGCAGCCGTGAAGTTGTCGGACTGGCTGGGCATGCGCTACTTCACCCATGTCGGCGATGTCAGCCGGCAAACGATGGCGCTCTGAGCATGGACAAGACCCCCGTCCGCTATCACGTCCTGCACGAAACGACGTACGACTACGGCTGCAATATTTCCCTGTCGCAGCAGCAACTGCATCTCTCGCCGCGCATCCTTGCCTGGCAGCAGATCGAGGAGCAGTGCATCACGATCAAGCCGGTACCGACCTGGCGTCGCGATGGTCAGGATGCCTTCGGCAATCCGGTGACCTGGATGGCTTTCCATGCACCGCATGACAGTCTGCGCATCAGTTCGGTGATGGCGGTTGCGGTCATGCCGCATCTGCCGGTCGATCTGGAAAGCTCACTGCCCTGGGAAGAAGTGCGCGAACGCCTGGCCTACGACGCTTCGGCACCGATGCCGGAAGATCTCGATGCGATGCGTTTCCTGTTCGAAAGTGCCCACGTCCGCATCAAGCACGAACTGGCCGAATACGCCGCCGACTGTTTCCCGCCGGAAACGCCGGTGTTGGTCGGTGCCCAGGCGCTGATGGCGAAAATCTTCCGCGAATTCAAGTTCGATCCGGAGGCGACCACGGTGTCGACGCCGGTCATGGAAGTTCTCGAAAAGAAACGCGGCGTCTGCCAGGATTTCGCTCACCTGATGATTGCCTGCCTGCGCGCGCTCGGCCTGTCGGCGCGCTATGTCAGCGGTTATCTGCTGACCCGGCCACCCCCCGGCAAGCCGCGCCTGATCGGCGCCGATGCCTCGCATGCCTGGGTTTCGGTGTATGCGCCGGGCTTCGGTGACAATTGGGTGGACTTCGATCCGACCAACAACCTGCTGCCCGATACCGAGCACATCACGGTCGCCATCGGCCGCGATTTCGGCGACATCTCGCCACTGCGCGGCATCATCCTTGGCGGCGGCGGGGCCGAACCGGAAGTGGCCGTGACGGTCACGCCGCTCGACGAGGAAGAGTTGCTGCCGGAACTGGCCGGCAAGGCGCCCGTCAAGGCGGCGGAAAAAGTGCCGAAGGCGCCGGAAGCCGACGTCGAGGAAGCCTGATGCCGCGGATTGCCATCATCGGTGGCGGTCCGGCGGGCTTGATGGCGGCGGAGGTGATTGCCGCCGCGTCTGAAAATTGCCCGTTCGGGACGGTCGACCGTCTGGAAGTGCAGGTTTTCGATGCCATGCCCTCGGTCGGTCGCAAATTCCTGATGGCCGGCAAGGGCGGCATGAACATTACGCACGCCGAGCCGCTGCCCGCTTTCATTGCCCGCTACGGTGAGCGTAGCGGCGAAGTGGCTGCCTGGCTGGCGCGTTTCGGCCCGGCTTCGCTGCGCGACTGGATTCATGGCCTGGGTATCGAAACCTTTGTCGGTACTTCCGATCGCGTCTTCCCGACCGACATGAAGGCGGCGCCGCTGTTGCGTGCCTGGCTGCACCGCCTGCGCGAGCTTGGCGTGCAGTTCCATGTCCGGCATCGCTGGCTGGGCTGGACGGCCGAGCGGACATTGCGTTTTGCGACGCCGGCCGGCGAAATCGAATGCGCCGCCGATGCGGTGGTCCTGGCGCTGGGCGGCGGCAGTTGGGCAAAACTGGGTTCGGATGGCGCCTGGGTGCCCCTGCTGCTCGACCGCGGCGTTGCCGTTGCGCCGCTGAAGCCGGCCAATTGCGGTTTCGATGTGGCCTGGAGTCGGCATTTCAGTGAGCGCTTTGCCGGTCACCCGGTCAAGCCGGTGGTCGCCTCCGTCGCCGGGCTGAGCCGGCAGGGCGAGTTCAACATCACGGCGGGCGGTATCGAGGGCGGTCTGGTCTATGCGCTGTCGGCGCCCTTGCGCGACGCCCTGGAGCGGGACGGCAAGGCGGCGCTGACGCTCGATCTGGCGCCCGGGCGTACGCTGGAGCGACTGAGCGCCGATCTGGCGCGGCCGCGCGGGCGCGACTCCCTGGCCAATCATCTGCGCCGGCGGGTCGGTCTGGACGGGGTCAAAGCCGGCTTGCTGCGCGAATTGTGCCCGCCCGAGGCGTTGACCGATACGGCCAGCCTGGCTGCGGCGATCAAGGCGCTGCCCTTGCCGGTGCAGGCAACCCGACCGATCGATGAAGCGATCAGCAGCGCCGGTGGGATTCACCTGGCGGCACTCGATGCGCGCCTGATGCTGGCGGCGCTGCCAGGCACCTTTGCGGCGGGAGAAATGCTCGATTGGGAGGCTCCGACCGGTGGCTATCTGCTGACCGCCTGTTTTGCCAGTGGGCGAGTGGCCGGCGAAGGTGTCCTCGACTGGCTGGCGGGCAGGGATCAGCAAGGTATTTCCGGGTAAGTTTTTAGCCAAACTGAACTTTGGTACATGTTCCAGAAGTGTTAAATCCGCTAATCTAGCGCGCATTCACTGTCGATAGTTTCGGCGGAGCGATAACCGGGAGAACTGCCTTGACGCAGACGTGCATACTGGTCGTTGATGATGAGCCGATTGGCCGCGAAACGCTGGCCGAAAATTTGAGCGAAGAAGGCTATGCGGTGGTCGAAGCGGAGTCGGGTGAAGCGGCCTGGCGCGTGATCGACGCCAGTCCCGAGCGCTTTGATGCAATCCTGCTTGATCGCATGATGCCGGACATGGATGGCATCGAAATCCTGCGCCGGGTCAAACTGCGGCCGGACATGATGCACGTGCCGGTCATCATGCAGACCGGCATGACGGCGGATGCCGATGTGCTCGAAGGCCTGCAGGCCGGTGCCTATTACTACCTGACCAAGCCTTTTTCCGCCGATACGCTGCTGGCGATCGTCGCCGCCGCGACGCGCGATTACCGCGGCCACAAGGAACTGGCGGAGGCGGTGCAGCGCCAGAGCAGCACACTTTCCTGTCTGGTCCAGGCGCGCTTCGTTTTCAATACGCCGGAAGAAGCGCGTGACCTCGCCGCACTGGCTGCCAATGCGGCACCCGATCCCGGACGGGTCGCACTTGGCCTGTCGGAGCTGATGCTCAACGCTGTCGAGCATGGCAACCTCGCCATTGGCTATGACCAGAAATCCAGGCTCATCGAGGATGGCAGCCTGCATGAGGAAATCAGCCGGCTGCTCGAGCAGCCGGAGTTCAACGGGAAATATGCCGAACTCGAAATCGAGCGCAGCGCTGGCGAACTGGTTTTCACCATCCGTGACCAGGGGGCCGGTTTCGACTGGCAGGCTTATCTCGAAATGAGTCCGGAACGGGCTTTTGATACCCATGGCCGGGGTATCGCCATGTCACGCATGATCAGTTTCGACAGTCTTGAGTATCGCGGTCGCGGCAACGAGGTGAAAGCGCTTATCCGCCTTTGAGCCGGCTCATGCTGGTGAACAGCTGTCGCTGGTGAGGGCCAGGCGGCTTTCCAGCAGGTGCAGTGCCTGCGGGAAATCGAAATTGTCGAGCTGGCGGCGGAAGTCCGGATAGTCCGGGCCGAGCAGCTTGCTCAGGATGGCGGCGGACTGCTGTGCCAGGTTGAGGCTGTTCATGTTGTCTTCCGCCAGCAGGGCGCGCAACTGCTCGATCAACTGCCCTGTATCGGTGTCTGTGCCGATGGCCAACACGACCCTTTCTTCACCGATTGCCTGGAATACGCCTGCGCGCAGTCGGGTATGCACGCCGTCCAGCTCGCTGATCAGCGCATTCAGCCGGTCTGTCTGGTTCTCCCGTATGGCGAGTTCCAGAGCGGCAGCCGCTACACGGATGCCGTCCAGCCCGAGGGTTGCCGAGGCGCCTTTTTCAGTATGTGCCAGGCGGCGGGCCGTGGCGCTGTCGCCAGTGCCGAGTGCGCTGCGGATTTCGTCGGCGGCACCGGCATGGCGCTCAAGATATTTGCGCAGCAGACTGATATAGCGCTCGGCCTTGCCATTCAGCGCAGTGAGTCCGGCCGCCGTGTTCAGGCCGGAAACCGCAGCCAGTCGGGCGAGCGTAGCTGCCACGCCAGGATCGCCAGCCGCGGCAATCCGGTTGGCCGGTGGCTGCAGCAGCAATGCCGGGGTGCTGACCGCCGGCAACCAGTGCAGGATTTTGGCGTAGAGAATCTCGGGGCTGACCGGCTTGCCGATATGGTCGACCATGCCGGCCGCCAGGCAGGCTTCCCGGTCTTCGCTGAAGGCATTCGCGGTCATCGCAACGACCCGGGTTGCTGCCCGTCCGGGTATGGCGAGAATGCGCCGGGTGGCCTCCAGACCGTTCAGCACCGGCATCTGCATGTCCATCAGGATCAGGTCGTAGGCAGTCTTTTCGGCCATTTCAACGGCCTTCTGCCCATTTTCGGCGAGATCGGCAGTGAGTCCGGCATGCCGCAACAGTTCGAGTGCGACCTCCTGGCTGAGCGGGTCGTCCTCGACCAGAAGGATGTGCGCGGTCTGGCGGGTTTGGCGGATTTCTGCCTCCAGATCGACGTCGACCGCTGCCGTTTGCCGGCTTTCGATTGTTGTTGCGGCAACGCCCAGGCGAACCGTCATCCAGAACGTGCTGCCTTTTCCTGGCTCGCTGCGCATGCCGGTATCACCGCCCATCAGGCGGGCGAGCTGGCGGCTGATGGCCAGGCCGAGGCCGGTGCCGCCAAAGCGCCGGGTCGTCGAGTCGTCTGCCTGCTCAAAGGGGCGGAACAGGCGTTCCTGGATACCGGGTTCGATACCGATGCCGGTATCGCTGACTTCGATACGCAGCAATACCTGCCTGGCAGTCTGCTCGGTCACTTCTGCATGCACCCTGATCTGGCCATGCTCGGTGAATTTGACCGCGTTGGAGAGGAAGTTGAGCAGGATTTGCTGCAGGCGTTTGGGATCGCCGCGCACGGCCGGTGGGAGATCCGGCGACAGCTCGGCAAACAGCGCCAGCCCTTTGTCGTGACTGCGATATTCGATCATTTCCAGCGTTTCGCCGATCAGCTGCGAGATCGAGAAGTCGCTTTCCTCAAGCTGGAGTTTTTCGGCTTCGATCTTGGATATGTCGAGAATGTCATTGATGACGTCGAGTAGGTGTTGTGCCGAATCCTCAACCCGGCTGAGACGCTCTTTCTGCAGCGGATCACTGGCGTCACGGCGGATCAGGTGGGTCAGCCCGATCACGGCATTGAGCGGTGTGCGGATTTCATGGCTCATGTTGGCCAGGAAGGCACTCTTGGCCCGGCTGCCGCGTTCGGCGTATTCCTTGGCCATGGCCAATTGGCTGGTTCGCTCGCTGACCATGGCTTCCAGGCGGCGCCGGTATTCCATCAGTTCGGCTTCTGCCTGGCGGCGTTCGGTGACGTCGGAGGCAAAACCGAGAATATGCGAAACCCCGTCGATATCGATGATCGCCGCCGAGAGCTGGATGTCGTGCAGCTTTCCTGATTTGTCGCGCCACTGCGTTTCGTAATTGAGCGTAGATCCTTGCTCGATCAGTTTTTCAACCCATGCCGGGCGGTCTGTCCGGTCTATCCACAGCCCGAGTTCGGTACCCGTCTTGCCGAGCATTTCCTCGCGGCTCCAGCCGAAGAAACGCTGGTAGTTGTCGTTGGCATCGACATAGCGGCCATCGTCGGTGCGAGCGATCGAGGCTGCCATCGGACTGGCGTTGAAGGCAATGCGGAAACGCTCCTGTTCGGCCCGGGTGGCACTTTCCGCTTCGAACAGGCCACGGTAATGGCGGGTTCCCCGTTGCTGGTAAATGAAACCGAAAATGCCGGCCGTCGCCAGCAGCAGTCCGATCGACAGGGCGATGATCAGACGGGAGGCGAGCAGCCATTCGGCGAGTGCTTCCTCGCGATCGATCTTGGTGACGATATGCCAGGACGAGTCGGGAATCGACTGGAGGGCAGCAATCACCGGTACGTTGTCATAGTCAGGACCTTCGACGATGCCGCTTACTTTGTCGAAGACCGCACGGACCGCCGGTATTTCATGTCTCTCGGAAGATATCTGCAGCTGTGAGGCGGTATTCGGGCGATTGCGCAGTTCGTTGAGATAGAGAACCCGGTCTTCATCGCGGCGGACGAGGAGCGTTTCTGCCGTGCGACTGGCCAGCGGCCAGGACTGCAGGGTCGGGAAAAGAAAGTCCCTCGGATCGATCTGCATGGCGAGGGAGCCGATCCAGCGTGTGCCGCGGTCGGCAAACAGCGGAACTATGACCGAGACGTGGAACAAGCCCTCTTCGTGATCACGGTGGAAATCGGTAAGGCCGGCCTGGCGCGATTTCGCTGCCAGTTCCTGATACAGGGCGTAGTCGGTGAGATGTCTTACCTTGTGATCAGTCAGATTCAGCCGGATATTGCTGTTGCTGTCTATCAGCAGGATGTCGTGGTATTGATAGTTTTTCAGCAATGACTGGAAGCGCGCGCGCAGTTGCTGTTCTGTCCTGGCGTCCGGCCGCTTCAGCCAGTTGTCGATCAGGCTGCCCAGTTCCCGGTCCTCGCTGATGACCTGGCCATCCGCAACCCGTTCGTGACGCCAGTCGGTAATTTGTCGGGACTTGAGCTCGGCTACGGCCAGCAGTTGCTGACCGGCTTTCTCGAACATCTGCTTGTGCTCGGTTTTGTAGAGCAGTGCTCCGCCAACAATCTGCAGGACAAAGACGAGCATCAGGCTGGGTATGAACCAGCGCGGTAATTCCGAGATCGCCTTTGGTTCGGACATGACGGGCTATTTTTCCGGGGCGGGGGGAGCTGCGGAATCCAGTCGGACCAGGGCGGATTCGAAATCAAAACTGCTGATGGCGGCTTCGAAGGCCGCATAGCCTTCTCCCAGCAACTCGTGCAGAAGCGGCACCTGCTCGGCAAGCAGGGTCTGGGCACTGAGATCGCCATCATTCAGGCGATGACGGAGTTCGCGCAATATTTTATTGCTGGCCGGGGTGTTGGTCTGGGCCGGCGGGGCGCTTTCGATGGCAGCCGGGGCAGGCAGGAGTGCGAGCAGGTTGGCGCTGAGTGTCTGGTAGGCCGTCGCGCAGCGGTCGATCAGGGTTTCGATGTCGCCAGTCTGGTCGCGGATTGCGGCTTCGAGATCGGCTGCTGTCTGGCGCACGACCGTTGCGCCCAGCGTACCGGCGGCCCCCTTCAGCGAGTGGGCCAGGCGTCGGGCTTCGTTCTGGTTGCCGTTGCCCAGTTCGCGCCGGATGCTTGCGAAGTCCTCGGCGTGGTTGCCACAGAATTTGCCGAGCAGACGGCAGTAGCTGTTCAAGCGGCCGCGTACCGATTGCAGGCCGAAAGGGGCATCGAGATCAGGCGTGGCATCAAGGGCCGCACGCAATTGAGCCTCATCGAGAAGGGCTGGCGGGGGCGGTGTATCCTGCTGCCGGAGCGTGGTGGCAAATGTGTCCGTCGATTCGGGGAGCCAGCGGACAAGCGCACTGAACAGCACCTCGGGGTCGACCGGCTTGGCAATATGGTCGTTCATGCCGGCAGCGAGGCAGAGGTCGCGGTCGTCGTCGAAGGCGTTGGCCGTCATTGCCAGAATGGGAACTTGCGCGTAGCCCGGCAACTGACGAATCTGGCGGGTCGCTTCCAGACCGTCCATGACCGGCATCTGCATGTCCATCAGGATCAGGCTGTAGGGCGGCTGGCCGGCTGCCATGGCAACCGCCTCGGCACCGGTACGGGCAATATCGACGTCGAGACAGACACCGCTCAGCAAGTCGGTGGCAACCTCTTCGTTAATCGGGTTGTCTTCGGCCAGCAGGACGCGCGCACCGGCATGCCGTTCGGTGATTTCCCGCTCGTTGTTGCGGGGCGGGGGCAGGGTTGGCGTGGCGAGGCCGGGCAGGCCGGCTCGACCGAGACGGGCAGTGAACCAGAAGGTGCTGCCGGCGCCCGGGCTGCTATTGACGCCTACCGCACCATTCATCGCTTCGGCGAGGCGGTTGCTGATCGCCAGGCCGAGGCCGGTGCCGCCAAAGCGACGGGTTGTCGAACTGTCGGCTTGCTCGAAGGGGTGGAACAGCCGTGCCTGGACCTCCCGGCTGATGCCGATGCCGTTGTCGCGGACTTCACAACGGACCAGCAGGCCATCGTTGTTTTCATGGATCAGGCGGGCAAGCAGGCGAATCTCGCCACGCTCGGTAAACTTGACGGCATTGGACAGGAAGTTGAGCAGGATCTGCTGCAGGCGCAGTGGGTCACCATGCAACCTGGACGGCAATTCCGGGTCGATTTCCCAGTTGACCGGCAGGTGTTTGCTTTCGGCACGTTCGGCGATCAGCGAGCAGGCTGTCCTGAAGACATCTGCAAGCGAAAAGTCGGTATTTTCCAGGCTCAGCTTGCCGGCCTCGATTTTCGAGAAGTCGAGGACGTCGTTGATGATGGAAAGCAGGTGTTGTGCCGCATTGGCTACCTTGTTGAGGCGGGAAAGCTGGGCCGGTTCGCTGGTCGCGCGCTGGCTGAGGTGGGTCAGGCCGATGATGGCGTTCATCGGTGTACGGATTTCGTGGCTCATGTTGGCCAGGAAGGCGCTCTTTGCCCGGCTCGCTTTTTCCGCATCGTCCCTGGCCTTGATCAGTTCGGTCGTGCGTTCTTCGACCAGCGCTTCGAGGTGGTCGCGGTGGCTTTCGAGTTCGGCGGCAAGCCGCTTCTTCTCGGTGATGTCCTCCTTGATCGCCAGGTAATGGGTAATGTGGCCATCCGGCTGGCGGACCGGGGAAATGATGGCAAATTCTTCGTAGACCGTATCGTCCTTGCGCCGGTTGATGAATTCGCCACGCCAGATCTCACCGCGGGCCAGGGTGTCCCAGAGGTCCTTGTAGGTGCTCTGCGGGGTCTGGCCGGAGTGGAGCAGGCGCGGGTTGGAGCCGAGGATTTCCTCGCGGCTGTAGCCCGTGTTGCGGACAAAGGCATCATTGACGTACTCGACATCACCGAAGGTGTTGGTGATGACGATGCTGTGCGGGCTCTGTTCGATGGCCAGCGAATGCTTGTGCAGCTCTTCCTCGGCGGCTCGCCGTTCGGTGACATCCTGCACCGTGCCGACCGCATAGACCGCCTCGCCTGCCGCGTTGAAGTGAACATGGGCACGTTCGCGTACCCAGCGGATGGCCTGGTTGACGATGATCCGGTGTTCAGTGTCATAGACCCGGCCATGCAGCGCGGCTTGCCAGTCGGCGATGACGCGTTCGCGGTCGTCGGGATGAATGCGGTCGATGAAGGAGGCGAACACCAGCGGGCCATTTTTGCTCAGCCCGAAGATCTTGTAGGTTTCATCGCTCCATTGCAGATCGTGGCGCAACAGGTCAAGCGTCCAGCTGCCGAGGTTGGCGATGCTCTGGGCCTCGCGCAAGGCAGCCTGCTTTTCGAGCAGGCTCTGCTGCATGGCATGTGCTTCGGTGATGTCCTGGATGGTGCCGAACAGCCTGCTCAGGCGGCCGTTTTCATCGAGTTTGACCTGGCCGACGCCATGGACATGGCGAATCATGCCGTCATTCTGGCGGACGATCCGGTATTCGACGTCGAAATGCAGGTTCTGGGCGCGAATCTGGGCGCGCTGGTAGGCAATCAGGCTTTCCCGGTCATCGGGGTGGACGATTTCGATCCAGCTTTGCTTGGAGCGGACAAACGTGGCATCGATCCCGAAAATCTCGTCGAGCATTGGCGAGGCGGTCCAGATGTCGAGTTTCGGGTCGAACTGGAAATGTCCAAGGCGGGCCAGGCGTTCCGCCCGTTGCAGATTGGCTTCGCGGTGGGCCAGGGCCGTACGCGAGCGCTGCATGGCAAGGCCGATGCCGATTTCGCCGGCCAGATCGCAGAGCAGGGGGATCTCATCGTCGCTGAACGCATCCGGCTCGGTTGCGTACAGATTGAGCGAGCCAATGACGTGTCCGTTGATGCGCAAGGGCAGGGCGGCCGATGACTGAAAGCCGGAGTCGCGGGCGAAGTCGCGCCACAGTGCATAGCTGGGGTCATTCAGCACATCGTGGATGATCACCGGCACGCCGGTGCGGATGGTACGGCCGGTTGGTCCCTGGCCATTGGGTACGTCGGCCCAGCTGATGTTGAGCGAGGCCAGGTAGTCGGCGCCGAGTCCTGATTCGGCGAGCGGGATGACACGCTTTTCGCTGTCGTCCATGGCCTGGGCAATCCAGGCGTAACGGTAGCCCCCGATTTCGACGGCCGTACTGCAGATCTCGTTGAGCATCTGGAGTTCGTCATCATGCCGGATCAGCGCCTGGGCAATGCCGCTCATCAGGCGCAGGGCGCGATTCTGGCGGTTCAGGGCGACGCTGGCCCGGCGTCGCTCGCTGATATCGGTCAGTATGCCGGTGGTCAGTCTGGGGCGGCCGTCCTCCGCGTACTCGATGACACAGCCCCGGTCTTCGATCCACCGCCAGTTGTTTTCCTTGCACCGGATACGGTATTCGCTGCGGTAAACACTGATTTTGCCCTGCTGCACAGCGTCGACCGTTGCCCGTAGCGCTGCCAGGTCTTCCGGGTGTATCCGGCCAAACCACTCTTCCTGGCTGCGTGGTGCATTGGTGGCCGTGCATTCGATCAGCTGCAACGCACCTTCGCTGAAGAAATGCTTGCCACTTTCATGATCAAACTCCCAGCTGCCGGCGCCGGCAGCATCGAGCGCCATTTGCAGGTGAGCTTCGAGGCGCAGGCGATCACGTTCGCGATGCGCTTTCTCCAGTGCCTCCTCCAGATGGTGCGAGGCGAGATGCTCGAAAAGCCGCCGCTGGCTGACAACGCCGACAATATGCTCGTGCTGGTCGAAGACGACCATGTGCCGCATGTGGTGCTCGGTCATCTGTTCGAGCGCGGCGCTGACCGATTGTTCGACCTTGAGGCCAAGCACCGGCGAACTCATGATCCGGTCAACCCGGATCTCGGCGAACTGCTCAAAATCCCTGACCAGGCGCGGAATGTCGCGTTCGGTGATGATGCCGAGCGGGCGACCTTCCTGATTGGTAATGATGACGTAGTCGGAGTTGGCATCGACCATGCGATTGATCGCCTGCTCGAGTGAGGCATCCGGTCCGAGATGCGGGATGTCACGTGCCATCAGGCTGTCCAGGGTGCGCAGATGGCGGAAGATGTCGGCGCCGATATGGATGCGGAAATCGGTGTCGCTGACCAGACCAAGCGTGTGGCCGCTGGCGGAGACAATGACCAGATGCCGGATCTGATGCTGCATCGCGAGTTGGCGTGCGGCAAAAAGATTCATCTCGCTGTCGCTGGTGATCAGCGGGTGGGACATGATTGCTTCGATGGGCGTATCGAGCGGGCGATGTGCTTTCAGAGCATGAACGATGTCGGTTTCGGTAATGATGCCCACCGGTTTGCCAGCGACTTCCACCAGCATGCTGGATATCCGGGCTTCCGCCATCAGCCGGGCGGCTTCCCGCAACGTCTGCTGCGGTGCAATGCTGCGGACGACGCGGGTCATGACGTCGGCGAGGGTGGCGAACGCTCCTGCTTTCATGCATTCCTCGCGGAAATGGCTGGCAGGCTGGCCAGCGCCTTGTCAATCAACGGAATCATGCGCTGATGTTCGCTGCTGAGCAGCTGCAGCAGTTCTCCGATTTCTCCGGTCGGCTTGCCGGCATGCAATGCGGCCTCCAGTTGTGCCGCAGCATGCTGGATGGCAACGATTCCCAGGGTGCCGGCGGCGCCCTTCAAGGTATGGGCGGAACGGGTCGCCTCTTCCAGTTGGCCGGCGGCAAGTTGCTGCGATATTTCCGCTGGAACATCGGCGTGGCTGCGAATGAAAGTGGCCAGCAGGCGCAGGTAGCTGGCCTTGCGGCCGCGTACGGAATTGAGTCCGATGACGCTGTCGAGGCCGGGGATATTGCCCAGCACATCGGTCAGGTCGTGTATCGGGGAGGCTTCGGCGGGGAGTTCTGGAGGGGGCACGTTGTCCATGGGGGCTGATTGGGCGGGCAGCCATTTGATCAGGGCTGCGTAAAGGTCCTGCGGGTCTACCGGTTTGGCGACATGGTCGTTCATGCCGGCCTCGAGGCAGCGCCTGCGGTCTTCACTGAAGGCGTTGGCGGTCATGGCGAGAATCGGAACCTTGCGACCGCTTGCCGCTTCCGCCTGGCGGATCGCTGTGGATGCGCTGAGACCATCCATGATCGGCATCTGGACATCCATCAGGATCAGGTCGTATGCCTTCTTGCTGGCCATTTCGACGGCTTTTTTGCCGTTGACCGCCACGTCGGCCTGCAAGCCGACGGCATGCAACAAATCGAGGGCGACTTCCTGGTTGATCAGGTTGTCTTCGGCGAGCAGGATGCAGTTCCGGCCGTGGCGTGCGGCGAGCAGGGATTCGGCATCGCCGGCCGGCGCAAGCTCATGGTCGGTGCCGTCCGCTTGTTTTGCCGGCTGCAGGCAGGCGGTGAACCAGAAGGTGCTGCCGACGCCCGGTGTGCTGCTCAGCCCGGTCTCGCCGCCCATCAATCGGGCCAGGCGACGGGCAATGGCCAGGCCGAGGCCGGTACCGCCAAAGCGGCGGGTGGTCGAGCTGTCGGCTTGTTCGAAAACGTCGAAGATACGTGCCTGTTGTTCCTGCGGGATGCCGATGCCGGTGTCGCTGACGGTAAAGCGCACGATTAGTCCTGCTGGCGTTTGTTGCTGCAGGGTCACCTTGACGGTGATCGAGCCCTGTTCGGTAAATTTGACCGAGTTGGAGAGGAAGTTGAGCAAAATCTGGCCGGTGCGCAGTGAGTCGCCATTGACCAGCGCGGGCAGGGCGGGGTCGATTTCGCTGTGGAATTCAAGGCCACGCGAGCGGATGCGATCAATCAGCAGGGCATTCGTGTTGTCGAGCAGACGGCTCAACGAGAAATCCACGGGGACCAGTTCCAGCTTGCCGGCTTCGATTTTCGAAATGTCGAGAATCTGGTTGATGATGGCGAGCAGGTGGCGGGCCGCGTTGCTTACCTTGCCCAGGCGTTCCAGTTGCGCGGGTTCTTCGGTGTTGCGCTCGACGAGATGGGTGAGGCCGATGATGGCGTTCATCGGCGTGCGGATTTCATGGCTCATGTTGGCCAGGAAGGTGCTCTTGGCGCGGCTCGCTTCTTCAGCCACCTCCTTGGCGGCAGCCAGTTCGGCCGTGCGGGCCTGGACCAGTTCTTCCAGGTGATGGCGATGTTTTTCCAGTTCGGCAGCAGCCTGGCGTTGCTCGGATATGTCGTCGATGAACACGACCAGATGTGGCTCGCCGTCCATCTGCACGGTTTCGGCTGACATGCTGGTGATGCGCCGCTGCCCATCGCTGGCTACGCCGACGCTTTCAAAATCGTTGATACGGCCGTCGCGACGGATGATTTCGACGAATTTCTGCCGGTCACCTTCATCGCCCCAGAGACCGGCTTCCAGTGTTGTCTTGCCGATCAGATCGGCGCGTGTCCAGCGATATTCCTTGAGTAGGCAGTCGTTGGCATCGACCAGCTTGCCATCGCGCAGGCGGGTGATGCAGGCAGCGACCGGTGCCGCCCGGAAGGCGGTGGCGAGGCGTTCCTGCAACTGGGAAATTTCGTTTTGCGCCTGCTCGCGTTCCGATACGTCGACAATGAAGGAAAGGACGTAGGCTTCGCCATGCAAGGTGATGATTTCAGCCGACAGGCTGACTTCTATCGGTTCACCGTTGCGTTTGTGCCATTTTGCCCGGAAGTCGCGCAGGCGTTTTCCGGCAACGAGTTGCTGCCGCCAGATGTTGCGGCTTTCGGGGTTTGGCCAGAGCTTGCTGTCCAGCGTGCTTTGCTCAAGCAGCTCTTCACGGGCCCAGCCTGTTGTTGCGCAAAAGCGCGGATTGGCATCGAGAAAGATGCCGGCTTCGAATGTGGTGATGGTGATGGCGATCGGGCTGGCATCAAAAGCGACCTGGAAGCGCTCCTGCAGTTCATGCAGTTGCGAGACATTGCGGCCGATGCCGAGTACCCCGATCAGCTTGCCATGGGCGTCACGCATCGGCGCCTTGATGGTGTTGAGCATCTCGCGATGGCCATCACTGGCAAAGGTGACCCACTCCTCGTTGCTGCGCGGTGCGTCGGCGAGCAGGGCGGCCTGGTCGTTGGCGCGGAAAAAACTGGCCAGCTCGTGGTCGACAAAGTCAAAGTCGGTCTTGCCGAGTATGTCGGCCTCCCGGGCACCGAAGAATTGCTCGAAGCGCCGGTTGCAGCTCAGGTAAACCCCCTCCGGGTCTTTCAGCCAGACGAGATCGGGCAAGGTGTCGAGCAGTGTCCTTAGCTGACCATGCTCTTCGGAGATTCGCCGGGCGGCGGTCAGGGCGATGGCTTGTGCCTGATGTTCACGTCTTTGCCTTTCATTGATCTGACCGAGCAGGCGACGCAGCAACACGACCAGCAGGAGTGCGGTGATGCCGACGAAAAACCAGCCCTTTAGAATGCTGGCCAGGGCCAGCTCGGCCGGGTCCGGGAAAAAAAGGCCGGCCAGCCGGTCGGACACGAGAATCCACAGTACGGAAAGCGCGATGTAAGGGAATACGATCAGCGCAATCGCCCGGCTGATGCTCCCGTCTTTTTCTTGCTGCATATCCATGCGTCTGCCTTGGTGCGCTGAGCCGCGATGACTGATCAGTCGGAGTAAGCGTCGGCGATGGCCTTGAAGGTCGCAAACTGACTGGTAAAGGCTTGGACAATATCCGGATCAAAATGCGAACCGCTGCCTTCGACGATCATCGCATGCGCTTGTTCGAGCGGGAAAGGCGGCTTGTAGACCCGTTTGCAGATCAATGCGTCGAAAACGTCGGCCAGCGCCATCAGGCGCGCGGCGATGGGAATCGCGTCACCACGTAGGCCTTCCGGGTAACCGCTGCCATCCCATTTCTCGTGATGGTAATGCGCGATCTGCTTGGCGATGGCAAGGAACTCGACTGGCTTCTCGGCATCGCGTTCGGCCAGTTCGATAGCGTCGCTGCCCAGCTTGGCGTGGGTTTTCATGATTTCCCACTCCTCCGGCGTCAGTTTGCCGGGCTTGAGCAGCACGTGATCGGGAATGCCCACCTTGCCGATGTCGTGCAGCGGGGCCGACTGGGCCAGGGCGTCGATGGTGCGCGGGTCAAGAAAGGCAGCAAAGCGCGGATGATCGGCCAGGGCCTGGGCCAGGGTGCGGACGTATTGCTGGGTGCGGCGCAGGTGATTGCCAGTTTCCGGATCACGCGTTTCGGCGAGGCGGGCGAGGGCATGGATACTGACCTGCTGGATCAGCTGGTTTTCGCCCATGCGATGGGCAACTTCGGCTTCGAGATAACTGTTCTGGTCGCTCAGGAAGTCCCGTGCCCGTTTCAGTTCCAGCTGGGTACGGACGCGGGCGAGGACGATGGCCGGACGCAGTGGCTTGGTGATGTAGTCGACGGCACCGCAGTCGAGACCGTGTTCCTCATCTTCGGTGGCATCCATCGCCGTGACGAAGATGACCGGAATCTGGCTGGTGACTGGATCGGCACGCAGGGCGGCAATGACGCCGTAGCCGTCCATGTCGGGCATCATGACGTCGAGCAGGATGAGATCTGGTGTCGGGTGACTGTGCGCAATCTGCAAGGCGCGCCGGCCGGAATTGGCAGCCCGCACCCGGTAGGTGGGTTGCAGCAATTCGCCGAGAATGCTCAGGTTCTCGGGCGTGTCATCAACGATCAGAACGGTCGGTTGGCCGTTGGTCATTTCGTCTCCCCGCTGGCGTGGCGGACTTTGTTGTAGGCAGATTATGGGCGCGTCGCGAAAATATTGCTACCGCCGGAGAAGGCCGTCAGGCAGCCCTTCCTTGCTTGCGCGAGCAGGCATTTAGCCCGGGCGTAGCGTTCCCATGATGCGGTGGTAGGTGGCAAAACGCTTTTCTTCGATTTTTCCGGCGTTGACCGCTGCGCTCAGGGCGCAATCCGGCTCGCGGTTGTGGCGACAGTCGCGGAAGCGGCATTGCCCGAGGTAGGGCCGGAATTCGCGGAAGGCATGTTCGATTTCCTGCGTGTTCAGATGGCCGAGGCCGAATTCCTGCAGGCCCGGCGAGTCGATCAGCTGACTGTCGGCGTCGAGGTTGTAGAGCGTGGCGTGCGTCGTGGTGTGCTTGCCGGAGTCGAGTGCGGACGAAATTTCGCGCGTCGCGGCCCTGGCTTCCGGGAACAGTGCATTGACCAGCGTCGATTTGCCCATCCCGGACTGGCCGACCAGCACGCTGGTCTTGCCGTGCAGGGCCGGACGCAGGTCCTCGGCGTGCTCGAGGGCGGAGAGTTCAAGGACGCGATAGTCGAGTGCGGCGAACATTTTCAGGCGTTCGCGGGCGATCGGCAGTTTGTCGGCGAGGTCGCACTTGTTGAGCACGATCAGGACTTCGATTTCTTCGCTTTCGGCGGCGATCAGGGCACGCGTCACCAGTTCGTCGGAAAAGCCGGGTTCGGTGGCGACGACGATGACCAGTTGGTCGACATTGGCCGCGATCAGTTTCTGTTTCACCTCGTTCGAGCGGTAGAGCAGGCTGCTGCGCGGCTGGATTGCCTCGATGACGCCCTGGTCGGGCGCCGTTTGCTTGATGTCGACGCGGTCGCCGCAGGCGACGTCGCTCTTCTTGCCGCGCGTGAAGCAGGGCAGCAGGCTGCCGTCGGCCAGTTGCACGAAATACTGCCGGCCATGCGCGGCGACGACGCGCCCTTCGATCAGGCCGGGTTGGCTCATGCGGTCTGCTCCAGTTTCTGCAAGTGGGCAATGCGCTGGGCGGCCGGCGGGTGCGAGTCGTAGAACAGCGAATGCAGCGGGTCGGGCGTCAATGTCGCGGCATTGTCTTCGTAGAGCTTGACCAGGGCGCGTACCAGATCGCCGGCCGAGGCGTGTTCGGCTGCGTAGGCGTCGGCCTCGAACTCGTTGCGGCGCGACAGGTAGCTGCCGAGCGGGCCGAGCAGGAAGGTGAATACCGGGATGACGAGGAAGAAGAGCACCAGTGCCAGGGCCGTGTTCTGCGCCGGCACGCCCAGCCCCGAGTAGAACCACGGCGCATCGATCAACTGGCCGAGCAGCCAGAGGAAACCGAGTGACAGCGCGAACATCAACGCCATGCGGTAGACGATGTGGTGACGGCGAAAATGCCCGAGCTCGTGGGCGAGCACGGCTTCGACTTCGGAAGGCGTCAGGCGCTCGAGCAGGGTGTCGAAAAAGACGATGCGCTTGTTGTTGCCGAAGCCGGTGAAGTAGGCGTTGCCGTGGCTGGAGCGTTTCGAGCCGTCCATTACGAAGAGGCCGCTGGAACGGAAGCCGCAGCGCACGAGCAGGGCTTCGATGCGCGTTTTCATCTCGCCGTCGGCGAGCGGCGAGAACTTGTTGAACAGCGGCGCGATCCAGGTCGGGTAGACGAACATGATGAGCAGGTTGAAGGCGCTCCAGAACAGCCAGACGTAGAGCCACCACAGGCTGCCCATGCTGTTCATCAGCCAGAGTACGGCAAGGATCAGCGGCGCTCCGATGACGATGCCGATCAGCGTCTGCTTGGCGAGATCGGCGAAGAACAGGCCGAGCGTCATGCGGTTGAAGCCGTGTCTGGCCTCGATGACGAACTGGCGGTAGAGCGAGAAGGGCAGGTCGATGATGCCGGAAATCAGCATGACGCTGAAAATCAGCGTCAGCCCGTAAGGCAGCCCGTCGAGCCGGGCCGAGCACAGGTCGTGCAGCCAGGCGAGGCCGCCGCCAAGGGTCAGGAACATCAGCAGGGCGCTGTCGACCAGCGTCGTCTGCAAGGCGAAGCGGCTACGGTCGACGCTGTAATCGGCGGCTTTTTGGTGGGCAGCGAGCGGAATGCGTGCGGCGAACTCGGCCGGAACCTCGGCCCGGTGGGCGGCAACGAAACGAATGTGGCGCAGCGTGAGCCAGAGGCGAACCGCCAGGCTGAGCAGGAAGGCGGCGATAAACAGGGTGGTGAATGGTGTGGTCACTAAGTTGGCTGCAAAGCTGTGAGAAAATCGGGGTTTTCAGAAGTGGGCGATTATATGACAGGCAACGCAAACAACCTCGTCTGGCTGGATATGGAAATGACCGGCCTGAATCCGGAGGGTGACCGCATCATCGAGATGGCGATGGTGGTGACCAATTCCGAACTGGAGATGGTTGCCGAATCGCCGTCCTGGGTTGTCCATCAGTCCGATGCGACGCTCGCCGGCATGGACGAATGGAATCAGAAAACGCATGGCCGCTCGGGCCTGATCGACAAGGTCAAGGCTTCGGAGATGGATGAAGCCGCGGTCGAGGCGGCCGCGCTCGAATTCCTCAAGAAGTACTCCCTGCCCGGTCATTCGCCGATGTGCGGCAATACCATCGGCCAGGACCGCCGTTTCATGGCGCGCTACATGCCGACCCTGGAAGCCTTCTTCCACTACCGCAATCTCGACGTCAGCACGCTCAAGGAATTGTGCAAGCGCTGGCAGCCGGAAGTCTACAAGGGTTTCAAGAAGAAGGGCCGGCATACGGCGCTGGCCGACATCCACGAGTCGATCGACGAACTCAAGTATTACCGCGCGCACTTCCTGAAGGGCTGAGCCCTTCGCGCCGGACGGTCAACGCCGGAAAAGACGGAATTTTTCCTTGCGTTCGCCCGGTCGGCTGCCTTCCCATACCTTGGTCCAGCGACCATCGGGGGCGGCCAGTTGCGCGCGGTTTTCACCGCCGACCAGCAGCCAGTTGCACTGGCGGCCAGTGGCACTGTCCGCTGCCGTCGGTTCGATGCCGACAAAGTAGGCCAGTGACGCGAGCTGGGTGTCGTTCAGTCCGCGCTCGGCAAGGCAGCCATGATCGTTCGGCAGGGTGCTGGCGATGGCCTGGGCAACCGGACGATAGCTCTTGCCGTAGTCGAACCAGGGCAGGATCAGGGTGGTGGCGAGCAGCCACAGGCAGGTGAAGCCCATCGTCCAGTGCGTCAGGCTGCGGTAGGGGGAGCGCGGTGCGGTAAAGATCAGCCAGCCCCACCACAATGTTCCGGCCAGACCGATCAGTAAATCGGACCAGTCGAGGTTGCCGACAAAGCCGGGGCGCAAGACGACCACCCGTTCCGCCATCTTGCCCGGCCAGCTGAGTGCCATCGCCGACCAGCCGAGCCAGACCAGGGCAGCGAACAGGCTGAAGCTCATCATCGCGAACCAGTCGAAAGCATTGGCGGCGCCGCGCCGCAGCGTCAGTGCCCCTGGCGTGGCGAGCAGGGCCAGCGACGGCAGCAGCAAGAGTGTCGGAATCTGGCGTGGGCGATAGGCCAAAGCCAGCATCAGGAAGGTCAGCAACAGGAAAACCAGTGGCAGCAACTGGGCCGGGGCAGCAAGGTTCTTGCGGCGGGTCCACAAGGTCCAGCCGGCCAGTGGCAGGGCCGGGAAGGCAAACCAGGGCAGCATGGCGAGGAAGCGCCCGGCGCCGGTGAAGGAGAACGGGGTTTGCAAGGGGGCCAGTTCGGTTGCGATCCAGCCATGCAGGCGGGCCGGTTCCATGGCGAGGAGCAGCAAGGGCCAGGGCAGGATCAGCAGGAGGGCGATGCCGAGGCCGATGGCCAGTGTCTGGAGTGCTTTCGGACGATCCGGCGACAACCACCAGGCGATCGGCAGTATGGCAAGCAGCGGCAGGGTCGGGGCAATGCCGGCACCGAGCAGGCAGCCGGCGACGGCGATGCCGTAGAAGATTCCGGTCAGACGGGGGCGTCGACCGATGGCGGCCAGACTGCCCAGGGCGCCGGCATAGGCGGCGAGCGCAATCAGCATCGGCTGTGCATCGTGAGCGTGGAAAAGCAGACCGGTGCAACCGGCCAGCAACAGCGGGCTGGCTGCCGCACTTTCCTGACCGTAAAGCTCGCGCCCGGCGTAATAGAGGCCGGTCAGGGCCAGTGTCACCCAGATGCCACTGGCCAGGCGCATGGCTTCGTGCAGCGGCAGCAGCCAGCCGAAAATCTTGCCGGTCAGGGCGGCGCTCCAGTAATAGAGCGGTGGTTCATGGAAGGAGCGGCCGGCCAGGTCGGGTGACAGCCAGTCACCGTAGGTCAGCATATGCCAGGCGGTACCGATGTGGATGGCGTCTTCGCCCTTCCATGGGTCGCGCCCGAATAGCCCGGCCAGCACGTAAAAGGCGAGCATGGCGGCGAGCATCCAGCCGGCCGGTGGCAGGCGGATGCCGCGACGGATCAGGGCAGCTAGCTCAGGCATGTGCAGTGCAAATGAAAAAGGCAGCCCAGCGGCTGCCCTTTTTTGTGCGATTCAGCCAGATCAGGCAGAAGCCTTGCCGCGCATGGCGCCGAATTTCTGGTTGAACTTTTCAACGCGACCAGCGGTGTCGACGATCTTTTGCTTGCCGGTGTAGAACGGGTGGCAGAGCGAGCAGACTTCAACATGAAGGGCTTTCTTCATGGTCGACTTGGTGGTGAAGGTGCTGCCACAGGAGCAGGTTACCTGGATTTCGTTGTACTCGGGATGGATGTCGGCTTTCACTTTGTGTCCTTTCGTTATGCGACCGGCGGATGTGGCCGACCTGGAAAACACGTGATTATCCTCGAATAATCACGCGCTTGCAATACTAAATGCCTGTTTTTCCTGGCAGTCTGTTTAGCCGCGACGCATTGCGTCAAAAAACTCCTGGTTGCCCTTGGTCGATTTGACCTTGTCGAGCAGGAATTCCATGGCTTCGAGATCATCCATCGGGTAGCAGAGCTTGCGCAGGACCCACATCTTTTGCAGGACGTCCGGCTTGAGCAGCAGTTCTTCACGACGGGTGCCGGAACGGTTGACGTTGATCGCCGGGTACATCCGCTTCTCGGCCATGCGGCGGTCGAGGTGGATTTCGGAGTTGCCGGTACCCTTGAATTCTTCGTAGATCACTTCGTCCATGCGCGAACCGGTGTCGATCAGCGCCGTGGCGAGAATGGTCAGCGAGCCGCCTTCCTCGATGTTGCGTGCGGCGCCGAAGAAACGCTTCGGTTTCTGCAGGGCGTTGGCATCGACGCCGCCGGTCAATACCTTGCCGGAAGCCGGCTGCACGGTGTTGTAGGCGCGGGCAAGGCGGGTGATCGAGTCGAGCAGGATGACGACATCCTTCTTGTGTTCGACCAGGCGCTTGGCCTTCTCGATGACCATTTCGGCGACGGCGACGTGGCGTGAGGCCGGTTCGTCGAAGGTCGAGGCAACGACTTCGCCCTTGACGGTGCGGGTCATTTCGGTCACTTCTTCCGGGCGCTCGTCGATCAGCAGCACGATGAGAATCACTTCCGGATGGTTGGCCGTGATGGCGTGTGCAATGTTCTGCAGCATCACCGTCTTGCCGGTCTTCGGCGGGGCGACGATCAGGCCGCGCTGACCGCAGCCGATCGGGGCGATCATGTCGATGACACGGCTGGTGATGTTCTCTTCGGACTTGATCTCGCGTTCGAGCTTGAGATGGCGCGTCGGGTGCAACGGCGTCAGGTTCTCGAACATGATCTTGTTCTTGTTGGCTTCCGGCGGGAAGCCATTGATGCGATCGAGCTTGGTCAGGGCAACATAACGCTCGCCATCTTTCGGCGTACGAATCTCGCCTTCGATGGTGTCACCAGTGCGCAGGTTGAAGCGGCGGACCTGCGACGGCGAGACGTAGATGTCGTCCGGATTGGCCAGATAGGAGGTGTCTGGCGAACGAAGGAAACCGAAACCGTCCTGCAGCACCTCAAGCGTGCCATCGCCGTAGATGGTGACGCCTTTTTTGGCTTCATTCTTGAGAATGGCGTAAATCAGTTCTTGCTTGCGCATCCGGTTGGCGTTCTCGATGCCGGCTTCGGTGGCCATGTCGAGCAGCTTGCTGACGTGATGCGTCTTTAGTTCGGAAAGTTGCATGTGTGGGTGTACGTGGCGCCAGAATGGGGACCGGACAAAAGAAGCCGGAACCAGGGCGCGGATTTAAATGCTTGAGGAGGGGAGGACGTCAGGCGGTGTGCCTGCCACGTCGGCCTGAAGACGCAGAACGCATCTTCAGGCAGGGAGCGTACGGTGATTACAGGTTGCTGTCAATGAATGCGGCGAGCTGGCCTTTGGAGAGGGCGCCAACCTTGGTTGCTTCGACGTTGCCGTTCTTGAAGATCATCAGCGTCGGGATGCCGCGGATGCCGAACTTGGCCGGCGTGGCCTGGTTGTCGTCGATGTTCACCTTGGTGACCTTGAGCTTGCCGGCATATTCGGCAGCGATTTCGTCAAGGATGGGGGCGATCATCTTGCAGGGGCCGCACCATTCTGCCCAGTAATCGACGAGAACCGGCTGCTGCGCCTGCAGCACTTCGGCTTCAAAGGTGTCGTCGGTGACGTAATGGATGTGCTCGCTCATGAATTGCCTCGTGAATGGAGTGAACCGGAGTGTCGGGAAACTGGTGCCGGAATGGCACTGGTATTGCGGCAAGATGCTAACGAAAAAAGGAGGCTTAGGGAAGGGTCAGCGGCCGGGTTTGAGCAAATTGGCCAATTCGACGGCAGTCTTGACCTGCATCTTGTCGAAAAGGTTGGCTCTATGCACTTCCACGGTGCGCATGCTGATGTTCAATTCGTCGGCAATGACCTTGTTGAATTTGCCGGCGAGCACCAGTTCCATGATCTGGCGTTCGCGGGTGGTCAGGCTGGAAAGTCGGGTATTCAGCGAGTCGACCGTTGCGCTGGCAACGCGCTGGCGGGCATCGAGCTCCATGGCTTCCTCGATGCGGGTCGCCAGTTCGTTGTCATTGAGCGGCTTTTCGAAAAAATCGAAAGCCCCTTTTTTGAGCGTGCTGACCGCCAGCGGGACGTCGCCGTGGCCGGTCAGAAAAATGACCGGCAGACTCGAGTTCTGCTCGCGCAATTTGTCGAAACAATCGAGGCCGCTCATACCCGACATCCGCATGTCGAGTACGACACAGCCTGCCAGTTTGCTGTTCCATGTGGCCAGGAAGTCTTCGGCACTGGCGTAGGTGGTGCAGGGGATGCCGCGTGACTGGAGGAGCCAGGAAAGGGCATCGCGAATTGCTTCGTCGTCGTCGACCAGGTGGGCTTGCGGCGTATTCATGCGGTTTCCAGGGGCAGGGTGAATGAGAATATCGTACCGTTTCCGGTGGGTGAGTCGGGATTGTCCTCGGCCCATAAGCGGCCACGGTGGAATTCGATGATCGAGCGGCAGATCGACAGGCCGACCCCCATGCCTTCCGGCTTGGTGGTGAAAAAGGCGGTGAACAGCTTTTCCCTGATTTCGGGGGCGATGCCGCAACCGTTGTCAGCGACGCTGATTTTCAGTTCGGCGTCCGCAATGCTGGTCTGGATGTGCAAGCGACGATGGGCCTCCGGTGTGCTTGCCATGGCTTCCATGCCATTGCGGATCAGATTGAGCAGCACCTGTTCGAGCATCAGGCGATCAGCCGGAATCGGTGGTAGCTGAGGCATGTCGCAGTCTATCCTGACGTGGCGCTTGCGGGCGTCGGACTCGATGAAGCCGAGGCAGTCGTCGATGACTTCCGTCAGTTGGCAGGGCGCGCGCTTGGGTTCGCTCTTGCGCACGAAGTCGTGTACCCGGCGAATGATGCGGCCGGCACGCTGGGCCTGGACGCCGATTTTCTCCAGCGCTGGCCGGATTTCCTGCGGCGTGCAGTCCGGGCGTTCGAGCAGGTTGAGGCAGCCGCTGTTGTAACTGGCAATCGCAGCCAGTGGCTGGTTCAGTTCGTGCGCTAGGGTTGAGGCCATTTCGCCCATGGTGACCAGACGCGAGGTGAATTGCAGCTGTTCCTGTTGCTGCCGGGCCAGTTCCTCGGCGTGTTTGCGTTCGGTGACGTCAAGTACGGAGGCCATCCAGCCGGTGTGCCGCCCCTTGCCATCGATCAGTTTTGCTTCATAAACCAGGGCGTGGAAACGTTCGCCGTTCTTGCGCATGAAGGTGATCTCGAAACCGTCGAGCGGCGCCTTGCCTGCCATGACCGACTGGTGCACGGCAAAGGTCTCGTCTATTTGTTCCGGAATCCAGTAGGGCATGGGCGGCGTGCTGCCAACCAGCTCCTCGCTGGAAAAACCGGTGATCTTGCAGAAAGCCGGGTTGACGTATATCACCTTGCCGTTCAGGTCGCGGGCGCGCATGCCGACCGTCAGCGAGTCTTCCATCGCGGTCCGGAAAGCGTGTTCGGCGCGCAAGGCTTCTTCGGCGCGCGAGCGCTTCTTCATCAGGTCGCGGACAATCCACAGACTCCATAAAACGCCGGCGGCGAGCGCGATGATGGCAATGGTGAGCAGGCGTTGCAGTTGGTTTGCATTGTTCTGGTAACTGCTGATCCGCAGTTTGAGGCCGTAGCCGGGGGGGTCGAAGAGTATTTCGTAAGTCTGGTTGCCGATGTCGTCAATCCGGGTTTTGGCGGCGTACTGGACTTCGTTGTCATCGACGATGACGACCTTGTACTTTTCGGTGAACCACCAGGGAACCAGATTGTTGAGCAGGGCTTCGAGCGGGTAGACGGCGACCAGCATGCCGGCGAATTTCTGGTCGTGGTAGATCGGGACGATAACCTCGATAAAGGCGCGGTTGTTTTCCAGGAAAAAGGGCTCGCTATAGACCAGTTTGCCCAGTCGGCGGGCCATTTCGAAAGCTTTTTCGGTGACGGGGGGGCCGAATGCCTCGATTTCGTGCTCTGGTGGCATCATGCTCGGCAATGCGTTGACGACTTTGCGTTGCGTGTCGAACCAGAGCAGTTGCGAGATTTCAGGGTTGTTCTTGAGCAGGTGGCTGGCCCGCAGTTCGAAGGTGTGGCGCGGTTTCGGCAACAGGGTCATGTCGACCGCCAGTTGTTGCAACTGCTCTTCGTTGCCGTTCAGATGAAACTGCAGGTTTTGCTCGAGCCAGAGGACATCCTTGATCAGTCCGCTGCGCTCCTCGTCGACTTCGTTGAGATGCAGGAGCCAGAGCAGGCTGAGCAGGGCGGTGACGAGCAGGATGATGCCGAACTTGGGCAGGGCGAGCAGCCAGCGCAGTTGGTGCGGGCTCGGGGTGCGGGCTTGGGCGACGGGTGTCATCGGTAAATGGTACATCACGTTCTTTTGCGAATTGACATTGGGGCTATCCACAATTCGGATTTCCACAATGGTCGCTGGCTGGCACTTTGGTGATACTCGGGAAAATTCTCAAAAAACCATTTCCAGAGGAGTCGATTCGCGTGGCCAAAAAGTCCGTATTCAAAAGCCTGTATTTTCAGGTGCTGGTTGCCATTGCCCTAGGGGTCAGTCTCGGTCATTTCTATCCCGAGTCGGGGGCGGCCATGAAGCCGTTGGGGGACGGGTTCATCAAGTTGATCAAGATGATCATTGCGCCGATCATCTTCTGCACCATCGTGGTCGGCATTGCCGGCATGGAAGACATGAAGAAGGTTGGCAAGACCGGTGGCTTGGCTGTGCTTTACTTCGAGGTGGTGAGCACGATTGCGCTGATCATCGGTCTGATTGTCGTCAATGTGTGGGCGCCGGGTGTCGGCATGAACGTCGATCCGGCTTCGCTTGATACCAAGGGCATCGCCAAGTACGCCCAGCCGGGCCAGATGCAGTCCACGGTTGATTTCCTGATGAACATCATCCCGACCAGCGTCGTTGATGCCTTTGCCAAGGGCGACATGCTGCAGGTGCTGTTCTTCTCCATCCTCTTCGGCTACGCCATGCACGCCTTTGGTGAGCGTGGCAAGCCGGTCTTCGAGCTGATCGAAAAGCTGTCGCACGTCCTGTTCGGCATCGTTGGCGTGATCATGAAGGTTGCGCCGATCGGTGCCTTCGGCGCCATGGCCTACACGATCGGCAAGCATGGCGTCGGTAGTCTGACCCAGCTGGCCAGCCTGATGGGGGCCTTCTACCTGACCTGCGTGATTTTCATTCTGGGGGTGTTGGGCAGCATTGCAGCGGTCCACGGCTTTTCCATCATCAAATTGATCAAGTACATCAAGGAAGAGCTGTTCCTGGTGCTTGGCACTTCCTCGTCGGAATCGGCATTGCCGCGCCTGATGGCCAAGATGGAAAACGCTGGCGCCCAGAAGTCGGTGGTTGGTCTGGTCGTGCCGACCGGCTATTCCTTCAACCTTGACGGTACCTCGATTTACCTGACGATGGCTGCCGTGTTCATCGCGCAGGCGACCAATACGCCGCTCGATCTGGAGCACCAGATTACCCTGCTGGTCATTCTGTTGCTGACCTCCAAGGGCGCGGCGGGGGTTACCGGCAGTGGCTTCATCGTGCTGGCAGCGACGCTGTCTGCCGTTGGTACCGTGCCGGTGGCTGGTCTGGCGCTGATCCTCGGGATTGATCGCTTCATGTCGGAAGCACGGGCATTGACCAATTTCATTGGCAACAGCGTTGCGACGCTGGTGGTGGCAAAGTGGTGCAATGCACTTGATTCAGCCAAGCTGACTGCAGTGCTCAATGGTGAAACGCAGGACGAGGCCGATTTTCCCGAGCTGGTGCTTGACGATGCGCAGGAGCCGCCGATTCCGCATAGTCCGCGGCCCATCGTTGAACATCACTGATCTTCCGAGCTCCCGAAATGCCCAAGCCGCCAGCCAGTCTGGCGGTTTTTTTTTGTTAGGGCGCATTATGTGGATAACCACAATACGCGGCGGTTTCCTATTTCGTAATAATTTCACCCAGTCGCAATTTTTCCTGCGATTCCATTTTTGGAGGAGAAAATAATGAAAGTTTCCAAGCTTCTGGTTGGCCTGCTGGCCGGTGCCTTGTCACTGGCTGCCTATGCGCAGCAGCCGATCGTCATCAAGTTCAGTCACGTTGTTGCTGCCGATACGCCCAAGGGCAAGGCGGCCGAAATGTTCGCGAAGAAGGCTGCCGAATTGACCAAGGGCCGGGTCAAGGTTGAGGTCTATGCCAACTCGACGCTGTACAAGGACAAGGAAGAAATGGAAGCGCTGCAACTGGGTGCAGTTCAGATGCTCGCGCCATCGCTGGCCAAGTTCGGTCCGCTGGGCGTCAAGGAATTCGAAGTGTTCGACCTGCCGTTCATCTTCAGCGATTACGATGCACTGCGCAAGGTGACCAATGGTCCTGTCGGCAAGCAACTGCTGACCAAGCTCGAGCCCAAGGGAATTCGTGGTCTGGGTTACTGGGACAACGGCTTCAAGTCCTTCTCGGCGAACACGCCGATTACGACACCTGCTGACCTCAAGGGCAAGAAAATGCGTATTCAGTCGTCCAAGGTGCTTGAGGAGCAAATGCGTTCGCTCGGCTCCCTGCCGCAGGTGATGGCTTTCTCCGAGGTTTATCAGGCCCTGCAGACCGGCGTGGTCGACGGTACGGAAAACCCGATTTCCAACCTCTATACGCAGAAAATGCATGAAGTCCAGAAGCATCTGACCCTGACCCAACACGGCTATCTCGGTTACGCCGTGATCGTTAACAAGAAGTTCTGGGATGGCTTGCCGGATGATGTGCGCAAGCAGCTTGATGATGCGATGGAGCAGGCTACCCGCTACGCCAACCAGATCGCCAAGGTCGAGAATGACAGCGCTCTGGATGCGGTGAAGAAGAGCGGCAAGACTGCCGTACACGTACCGACCCCGGCTGAGCGCCTTGCCTTCAAGAAGGCGCTGGTGCCGGTGCATCAGAAGATGGAAGGGCGCGTTGGCAAGGAAACGATCCAGGCAGTCTACAAGGACACCGGTTTCAAGCCGGACAGCCTGTAATCCGCCAGTGAAATAAAAGAGATCCGGGGGCTGCGGCCCCCGGATCACAGCAGGGGACACTTATGCTGAACAAAGCACTAAATCACCTTGAAGAGCTGTTGGTGACCTTCCTCATGGGAGCGGCCACCCTCATCATCTTCATCGCGGTCATGCACCGCTATCTGGCCGGGGTGGAAATTCCCGGGCTCCAGGACTGGTTGCTGACGCTCAATTTCGGCTGGACGCAGGAACTCTGCATCATCATGTTCGTCTGGATGGCCAAGTTCGGTGCTGCCTATGGTGTGCGCACCGGTATCCACGTCGGGGTCGATGTACTGATCAATCGTCTTGATGATGGCATGCGCGGCAAATTCATTGTTTTCGGCTTGCTTGCCGGTGCCTTGTTTACCGGCATCGTGGCGACGCTGGGGGCGCATTTCGTCTGGGAAAACGGCGCGCATTACGCGATCTTCCAGTTCCTCGGGCTGGATACGGGCGACAACTATGAAGGGCCGACGACGCCCGATCTCGAGTGGCCGACCTGGATTGTCTACAGCGCCATTCCGCTCGGTTCTTCATTGATGTCCTTCCGCTTCCTGCAGGTGACCTGGAGTTTCCTGAAAACTGGCGAATTGCCGCATCACGATCATGGACATGTTGACGGGCTGGATGACGAGACGCCGCCAGTTGATGTCAATCTTTATGGCATGGATGACAACCTGCACATGCACGATCTGAAGCATCCGTTGATGGGCGAGCGCCGGAGTGGTGGCGAGCGCCGTGAGCAGGATGGTGATGTGCCGGGTGGCGAAGAGCATCGCCATGGCGAGCGGCGTGGTGGCAACGGTAAAGGAGAGGCGCAATGAACGCCCTGGTGATTTTTAGCCTGTTGGCTGTACTGATGCTGACCGGCATGCCGATCTCGATTTCGCTCGGCCTGACCGTGTTGACCTTCCTGTTCACGATGACGCAGGTGCCACTCGAATCGGTAGCTCTGAAGCTGTTTACCGGTATCGAGAAGTTCGAGATCATGGCGATTCCCTTCTTCATCCTGGCCGGGAATTTCCTGACCCATGGCGGGGTAGCGAAGCGGATGATCAATTTCGCCACGTCGATGGTCGGCCACTGGTACGGTGGTCTCGGTCTTGCCGGTGTGCTGGCCTGTGCGTTGTTTGCTGCCGTTTCGGGCTCCAGTCCGGCGACGGTCGTGGCAATCGGCTCTATCCTGTTGCCGGCCATGGTCAAGGCAGGCTTTCCGAACAAGTTCGGGGCCGGCGTCATTGCCACCTCGGGGGCGCTCGGCATCCTGATTCCGCCGTCCATTGTCATGGTGATGTACTCGGTGGCGACCAATACCTCGGTCGGCGCCCTGTTCATGGCCGGTGTCATTCCTGGTCTGGCATTGGCAGCAACCTTGGGTGGTGTGACTTGGTATCGCGCCAGGAAATACGACTATCCCCGCCAGCCGAAGGCGACCTGGGGGGAGCGCTGGAAGGCTTTCCGGGCTTCCGTCTGGGGTTTGCTGTTGATCGTTGTGGTGATGGGCGGGATTTATTCCGGCATCTTCACCCCGACTGAAGCGGCAGCGATGTCAGCGGTCTACGCCTTTGTTTGTGCTGTTTTCATCTACCGCGACCTGGGTCTCAAGGATGTGCCGAAGGTGCTGCTCAATTCGGCCAACATGTCGGCGATGCTGCTCTACATCATCACCAATGCCGTACTGTTCTCCTTCATCATGACCAACGAGAACATCCCGCAGGCGCTGGCTGACTGGATGCTGGGCAATGGTCTGGGGACGATCACCTTCCTGCTGGCGGTGAACATCATCCTGCTGCTGGCCGGGAATTTCATGGAGCCGTCGTCGATCGTGCTGATCTTTGCGCCGATTCTCTTCCCGGTTGCGGTGGCGCTCGGCATTCATCCGGTGCATTTCGGCATCCTGATGGTGGTGAACATGGAGGTCGGCATGTGTCACCCGCCGGTTGGTCTGAATCTCTATGTCGCTTCGGGTATCACCAAGATGGGTATTACGGAATTGACCATAGCGGTCTGGCCGTGGCTGCTCTCGATGCTTGGTTTCCTGATGGTGGTGACTTACTGGCCGGAGCTGTCGCTCTGGTTGCCGCGGACCCTGGGCATGATCTGATCCTTGCCTGCTGTTTGGCAAGAAAAGGCCGCCTTCCGGCATTGTCGGAAGGCGGCCTTTCTGTTTCCGCAGGGAGGCTGTGGCACAATCGCCTTCTTTTTGCACCGGTGCCCCCATGAAATTTGCCCTGTCGCTGATCGCCTTTGTTCTTGCGGCGCTGATCCTGCCCTTCTTTTTGCCCGGCCTGGGCAAGCAGGAAGGTGTCGATCCGAACAGCAACCTGCCCTGGCAGATCACGCTCGACGGGCAGGGCGGGAGTTCGGTGTTTGGTTTGCAGCCCGGGGTCAGTACGCTTGCTGACGTGCGTCGCCGCCTGGGCGACACGATCGAGGTGGCGATCATTGCCCAGCCGGATGAGGAAGGGGCGCTCGAAGGCTATTACTCGCAGGTGCCGCTCGGTTTTGTCCTGGCTAAGGTGATCGTGACGGTCGACGTTCCGAAAGAGGCGATTTTGGCCATGCGCGAGCGCGCGCTCAAGGCGAAGCACATGGAAAGCACGACGCGCAAGATCACCTTGCATCCCGACGATCTGGCGCAGGCCGAGCAGATGCGGGTCAAGGCGATCAGTGTCATTCCGACGGTCAATCTTGATGAGGCGACGGTTGTTCAGCGCTTCGGCCAGCCCGGCGAGCGTCTGGTGGTGTCGGAGAAGCGGACGCATCTGCTTTACCCGCAACAAGGTCTCGACGTGCTGGTCGATTCCGACGGCAAGGAGTTGCTGCAATATGTGGCGCCGCGCAACTTTGCGACGCTGGTCGAGCCCTTGCGGACGGCGGAGGCGGCAAAAGCGGTGGTGCAGTGAGGCGGGCGTTCGCATCGCTATTCTGCTAAAATTGCCCGTTTTTCAACTGTCTAGCTTTGCGGAGCAATCATATGGCTATCGAACGCACCCTCTCCATCATCAAACCCGACGCTGTTGCCAAGAACGTTATCGGCAAGATCTACTCCCGTTTTGAAACCAACGGTCTGAAGATCGTTGCTTCCAAGATGGCCTGGTTGTCGCCGCAGGAAGCCGGCCAGTTCTACGCCGTGCACAAGGAACGTCCTTTCTTCAAGGATCTGGTTTCCTTCATGATTTCCGGTCCGGTGATGATCCAGGTTCTGGAAGGCGAAAACGCCATCGCCAAGAATCGCGAACTGATGGGCGCGACCGATCCGAAGAAGGCTGACGCCGGCACCATCCGCGCCGATTTCGCTGAATCGATCGATGCCAACGCCGTGCATGGCTCTGATGCCCCGGAAACCGCCGCTGTTGAAATCGGTTTCTTCTTCCCGGGCATGAATGTTTACGCTGGCCGCTAAGAGCAGCTACTAGGACCGAGGATCGAGCTGGCAGTACAAAGCTCGATCCTGCTCCTGAATCCTATGCAAAACCTACTTGATCTCGATGGCGAAAGCCTGACCGCCTGGTTCGCCGAACAAGGCGAGAAGCCTTTCCGCGCCCGCCAGGTGTTGCGCTGGATCCATCGTTCCGGCGTGGCGGACTTTGATGCCATGACCGATATTGCCAAGAGCCTGCGCGAGAAACTCAAGCAGCGGGCTGTTGTGATGCCGCCGACGGTCGTTTCCGACAAGTTGTCGGACGACGGCACGCGCAAGTTCCTGATTGACGTCGGCAACGGCAATGCGGTCGAAACGGTGTTCATCCCCGAAGACGATCGTGGCACCTTGTGTATTTCCACCCAGGCCGGCTGTGCGCTTGACTGCGCCTTCTGTTCGACCGGCAAGCAGGGTTTCAACCGTAACCTGACGGTGGCGGAAATCATCGGCCAACTGTGGCAGGCCAATCACGCACTCGGTGCGGTCCACGGCGACGAACGGGTCATTTCCAACGTCGTCCTGATGGGTATGGGCGAACCGCTCGCCAATTTCGAAAATTCCGTTGCCGCCTTGAAGCTGATGCTCGACGACAACGCTTACGGTCTGTCGCGGCGTCGCGTCACCGTATCTACTTCCGGCCTGGTGCCGGTCATGGATCGTCTGGGCGATGAGTGCCCGGTTGCCCTGGCTGTCTCTCTGCACGCGCCGAACGACAAGCTGCGCGACCAGATCGTGCCGATCAACCAGAAGTACCCGTTGAAAGAGCTGATGGCTGCCTGCCAGCGTTATCTGGACAAGGCGCCGCGCGATTTCATTACCTTCGAGTACATCATGCTCGACGGTATCAATGACAGCGATGCGCATGCCCGCGAACTGCTGGCGCTGGTCAAGCAGGTGCATTGCAAGTTCAACCTGATTCCCTTCAATCCCTTTCCCGGCTCGCCGTTCCGCCGTTCTTCGGCCGAGCGGGTGCGGCGTTTTGCCGACATCCTGATGGGGGCGGGCATCGTCACCACGACCCGCAAGACCCGTGGTGATGATATCGATGCAGCCTGCGGCCAGTTGGCCGGTCAGGTCATGGACAAGACCAAACGTACTGCCGGGCGGGTGATTCCGCTCAAGGAGGCCAGGTCATGAAATGTGTTGTGCTGAAAAGCCGGATTGCCGGCATTCTTCTCGGCGTGTTCTGTGTTTTGCCCGTTTTTGGGCAGATTTACGATAGTCAGCCGACCACCCGTAGCCAGAATTCCGGTGATCCGAGAAATCGTGCCAAGATTCATACCGAGTTGGGGGGCATGTATTTCCAGAGCGGGCACATGGCGGCTGCACTGGATGAACTTGGTATCGCCATCAAGGCCGATCCCGGGTTTGTTTCAGCCTACAGTGTGCGCGGCCTGGTCTATACGCAACTGCGTGATTACACCAAGGCCGAGGAGGATTTTCGTTATGCACTGAACCTCGCGCCGAACGATCCCGAGGTCAACAATAACTATGGCTGGTATCTCTGCGAGACTGGCAAGGAGCGGCAGTCCATCGCCTACTTCCTGCAGGCCCTGAAAAACCCGCTCTATGAAACGCCGGATCGGGCCTATGCCAACGCCGGTACCTGTGCCTTGAAAGCGGGAGATACGCAGGGGGCAGAAGCTTATCTGCTCAATGCGCTGCGCTTTGCGCGGGATGGTGCGCCCGGCACGCGTCTGCAACTGGCCAAGCTGTTTTTTCAGCGTGGCATCAATGAAGAGGCGCGCATCTATCTGAGCGAGGCGCTCAAGCAGATGGAGCCTCCGACATCAGAAGCGCTTTGGCTGGGGGTGCGGATCGAACGCAAGTTGGGTAATCGTTCTGCTGAAAGTGGTTACGCCTCGCAATTGCGGAGTCGCTATCCGACTTCGGATGAATATCAGGAATTCCTGAAGGGCAATTATTAATGAGTGAAGAGATGGATATTGGCGAGAGCGCGGTGGAAGATGCCGGCCTGGATGTCTTGCCGGTCATGCCTGCGGTTGGCGCACAGTTGCGTGCGGCACGCGAGGCACGCGGTATTGCCCTGTCGGAAGTCGCTGCTACCCTGAAACTGGGCGTGCGCCAGCTTGAAGCGCTGGAGCGTGGTGACTGGCAAGTGTTGCCGGGCGCAACCTTTGTGCGTGGTTTCGTGCGCAACTATGCCCGCTTCGTTCAAATCGATCCTTTGCCGTTGATGAGCCAGCTTGATGCGGTACTCGAGAAGCCGGTCAGCCGTCTGGGTGAGGCGGGCTCGCAACAGACTGCGATGCCGCAAGGCGGGCCCGGTATTTCCCGGCGCGACCGGATGGTCGTGCTGAGCGGTGGCCTGCTGGTGGTATTCGCAGCGCTGGTCTATTTCCTCTTGCCAAACGATCTTTCGGTCTGGCGTGACAGTGTTCAGGAGCTGATCAGTTCGCTGGCCCGCAAGGACGAAGTGGCTCCGGTTGCTGTGGTCGAACCGGCGCCTGCCAGCGAACCGGTTTTCCCGCCGGGCACGACGCCGCAGCAGGTCATGAATCCGCAGGCTGAGACGCCAGCGGCCGATGCCGTGGCGCCACAAGCGGCAATGCCGGTGGCGGAAAAGTCCTTGCAGGTAGCCGGTGCGCCGGATATGCGCTTTGTTTTTGAAAAGGAATCCTGGGTCGAAGTGCGTGATCGCGATGGCAAGGTCATCTTTTCGCAGCGCGGTCAGGCGGTTTCAGAGCAGAGCGTTTCCGGTCAGGGGCCTTTCTCGCTGGTGGTCGGTTATGCGCCCGGGGTCAAGTTGTTCTGGCACGGTCAGACCGTCGATCTGGCGCCCTATACGCGTGGCGATGTCGCCCGGCTGGTTCTGGAGTAGTTTGTGAGTGCTGTGGAAAAACGTCTGACCCGCGTTTGTCGCGTTGGTCACGTCGAACTGGGTGGCAAGTCGCCGGTCGTCGTGCAGTCGATGACCAATACCGATACCGCCGATTATCTGGCGACAGCCATTCAGTGTGCCGAGTTGGCGCGTGCCGGTTCGGAGCTGGTGCGCATCACCGTCAATTCGCCGGAAGCTGCCGCGGCCGTGCCGAAAGTGCGCGAGCACCTCGACCGGATGAACTGCAATGTGCCGTTGATCGGCGACTTCCATTACAACGGTCATCGCCTGCTCACCGAGCATCCAGCCTGTGCCGAAGCCTTGGCCAAGTACCGGATCAATCCTGGCAACGTCGGTTTCGGCAAGAAGAAAGACGAACAGTTCGCGCAGATGGTCGAGTTGGCCTGCCGCTACGACAAGCCGGTGCGTATCGGTGTCAATTGGGGCAGTCTCGACCAGGAATTGCTGGCCCGCATCATGGACGAGAACAGTCGCAAGGCAGTGCCGCTGAATGCGGCCGAAATGATGCGCCATGCCATGGTCACCTCGGCGCTCGAGTCCGCGGCCAAGGCAGAGGAAGTTGGCCTGGCCGGCGAGAAGATCATCCTGTCCTGCAAGGTGTCGAGTGTCCAGGATTTGATTGCCATCTACCGTGAGCTGGCCAAGCGCGCCGATTATGCCCTGCATCTCGGCTTGACCGAGGCGGGCATGGGGTCGAAGGGTATCGTTGCCTCAACCGCTGCGCTGTCTGTACTGCTGCAGGAAGGCATCGGCGACACCATCCGTGTTTCGCTGACGCCGGAGCCGGGTGGTTCGCGCAGTCAGGAAGTCATTGTCGCCCAGGAAATCCTGCAGACCATGGGTTTGCGCGCCTTCACGCCGATGGTTGCGGCCTGTCCTGGTTGTGGCCGGACGACCAGCACCTTGTTCCAGGAACTGGCCGGCGAGGTGCAGGATTTTGTGCGCGCCAAGATGCCGGAGTGGAAGCTGCAATACGACGGTGCCGAGAACATGACCTTGGCCGTGATGGGTTGCATCGTCAATGGTCCGGGTGAGTCGAAGCACGCCAATATTGGCATTTCCCTGCCGGGCATCGGCGAGGCGCCATCGGCGCCGGTCTACGAGGATGGTCAGAAGACCGTCACGCTCAAGGGCGACAATATCGCCAATGAATTCAAGCAGATCATCGAGCGCTATGTGGCGCGTACCTACACCAAGAAACTGAAGTCATGAGTCAAACATTGCAAGCCGTGCGCGGGATGAACGACGTCCTGCCCGACGAAGCCGCCTTCTGGGAACTGTTCGAGGACACTATTCGTTCGTGGCTGAAGAGCTACGGTTATCGTCCGATCCGCATGCCGATCGTCGAACCGACGCCGCTTTTCAAGCGCGCCATCGGTGAAGTGACCGATATCGTCGAGAAGGAAATGTATTCCTTCATCGACGGTTTGAACGGCGAGGCGCTGACCTTGCGTCCGGAAGGCACCGCCGGTTGCGTGCGTGCCGTCATCGAGCACAACCTGGCGGCGCGCCAGACGCAACGTCTGTACTACATGGGCCAGATGTTCCGGCATGAGCGGCCGCAGAAGGGGCGTTATCGCCAGTTCCACCAGGTCGGTGTCGAGTCTTTCGGCATTGCCGGGCCTGATATCGACGCCGAAATGATCCTGATGGGCGCCCGACTGTGGAATGATCTTGGCCTCGATGGCATCGAACTGCAGATCAACAGTCTTGGTCAGCCGGCCGAGCGTGCTCAGCACCGGGCGGCGCTGATCGCCTATTTCGAAGCCAGCGCCGAACTGCTTGACGAAGACGCCAAGCGTCGTTTGCATACCAATCCGCTGCGCATTCTCGATACCAAGAATCCGGCCATGCAGGCGTTGTGTGCTGCTGCGCCGAAACTGATCGATTATCTCGGGGCCGAGTCGCTGGCGCATTTCGAAGGTGTGCAGGCCATCCTGCGTGATGCCGGTATCCCGTTCAAGATCAATCCGCGTCTGGTGCGTGGCTTGGACTATTACAACCTGACCGTTTTCGAATGGGTCACCGACAAGCTGGGCGCCCAAGGCACGGTTTGCGCCGGCGGTCGTTATGACGGCCTGGTCGAGCAACTGGGCGGCAAGCCGACGCCGGCCTGCGGTTTTGCCATGGGTGTCGAGCGCCTGATCGCGCTGATCAAGGACTCCGGTGGTGAGCCGGCGGCGCCGGCACCGGACGTGTACCTTGTGCATCAGGGCGAAGCCGCGGCTCGCCTTGCCTTCCGTGTTGCCGAAGGCTTGCGTGACCAGGGGATTGACGTGCTGCTGCACTGCGGTGGTGGCAGCTTCAAGTCGCAAATGAAAAAAGCCGATGGCAGTGGCGCCGGCTTTGCCGTCATTATTGGCGATGACGAGGCGTCGACCGGTGAGGCGCAGCTCAAGTCGTTGCGGGCCGAAGGTTCGGCGCAGCAGAAACTTAAAGTCGATGATCTGGCCGAAGCCATCATCGATCAATTGATTGATTCAGACGAAGACAGCGAAGAGGAATAAGCAGATGGCGCATTTGGACCTCGAAGAGCAGGAACAGATTGATTCCCTGAAAACCTGGTGGAAGATGTACGGCAATCTTTTCACCTCGGTGGTGGTGGCTGCATCGATTGGCGCCATCGGCTGGCAAGGCTGGAACTGGTACCAGCGCAGTCAGTCGGCCCAGGCTTCCGCCATTTATGGCGTGCTGGAACAGGCCGTGGCAACGCAGGATACGGCAAAGGTCAAGGCCGCTGCCGGCGAGCTGGCCGAGAAATTCGGCCGTACCAGCTACGCCGGGCTCGGCGCCTTGCTGGCTGCGAAGCAGTCATTCGAGGCCGGCGACCTGAAAACGGCACGCGCCCAGTTGAGTTGGGCGGCTGACAATGGCAAGGATGAGGTTCGCGATCTCGCCCGCCTGCGTCTGGTCGCGGTCCTGCTGGACGAAAAGGAATACGATGCCGCTCTGAAGCAGCTTGAGGCGACCCACGCCCCGGTCTTTGCCGGTCGCTTCCTCGAGTCGAAGGGTGATGTCCTGACCGCACAGGGCAAGAAGGCCGAAGCCCGCACCGCCTATCAGGCTGCCCTCGACAAGGGCGAAGCCAAGGCCGGTCCGGCGCGTGAACTGCTGCAACAAAAGCTTGATAGCCTGGGGGAGGCCGCCTGATGTCGCGTCGCCTGCTTGCCCTCCTGATTGCCGCCGGCCTGTCCGGTTGCGCCACGATTTCTGACGGGATTGACGCGATCAATCCGTTTTCCAGTTCCGGTCCGAAGATGGCGCCGCTGCAGCCGATCAAGGATGGCATCGATCTGCGTGTGCAGTGGTCGACTGGCGTAGGCAAGGCGGGCAGTTACAGCTTCGCGCCGGCCATCGTTGACAAGTCGGTCTATGCCGCCGCCCGCGATGGAACGGTCTACAAGCTGGAAGAGGGCAAAACGGTCTGGAAGATCGATGCCGGTCAGCCCTTGTCGGCCGGTGTGGGCGCCAATTCCCGTCTGGTGGTGGTCGGCACGGAGAAGGGCGATGTTCTGGCGTTCTCGGCGGCAGACGGCAAGCCGCTCTGGCAGGCCAAGGTCTCCAGCGAGGTGCTAGCTGCACCGACGGTGGGCGATGATGGTGTCGCCGTGAAGAGTGGTGACAATCGCGTCTTCCTTTTTGACAGTACCGATGGTGGTCGCAAGTGGGTTTACCAGCGCTCGACGCCGACCTTGTCGGTACGCAGCGCCGGTTCGCCGGTTTTTGCCGACAGCTATGTGTTCGTCGGTTTCCCCGGCGGCAAACTGGTCGCACTCAGTCTGCAGAACGGTGCGCCGGTCTGGGAGGGCGCCGTTGCCTTGCCGAAGGGTGCCACCGAGCTTGACCGCGTCGCCGATGTCGTCGCACCGCCGGCGATTGACGGGCGCCAGGTTTGCGCTGTCGCCTTCCAGGGGCGGGTTGCCTGTTTTGACCTCGGTCAGAGCGGTGCCCTGATCTGGTCGCGCGATATCTCGTCGGCGACCGGTGTGGCGCTCGACGGGCGCTACCTGTTTGTGACCGACGACAAGGGCGCTGTTTATGCACTCGACCGCTTGTCCGGCAGCAGCCTGTGGAAGCAGGACAAACTCCTGAATCGGCGCGTTTCCGGCCCGGCGGTCTATCGCAGCAACGTGGTTGTTGCCGATGGCGAAGGCCTTGTGCACTTCCTTTCACGCGAAGATGGCAGTTTTGTCGGCCGTCAGAAAACCGATGGCACGCCAGTCCGTGCGCCGGTACAACAGCTTGGTTCCGGTTTCCTGGTGCAGACCAGTGGCGGCAATCTGAGCGCTATAGAGGCCCAATGAAACCTACGCTAGTCCTGGTTGGCCGACCCAATGTCGGCAAATCCACGCTTTTCAATCGCCTGACCAAGTCACGTGACGCGATCGTCGCCGACCTGCCGGGTCTGACCCGCGACCGTCACTACGGTCACGGCAAGCTTGGCCGCAAGCCTTACCTGGTTGTCGATACCGGCGGTTTCGAGCCGCTGATCAAGGAAGGCATCCTGCACGAAATGGCCCGCCAGACCGAGCAGGCGATTGCCGAAGCCGATGCCGTGATCTTCGTGGTCGATGGCCGTACCGGTCTGACCCCGCACGACAAGGAAATCGCCAACAAGCTGCGTCGTCTGGCGCGCCCGGTCATCGTAGCGGTCAACAAGGCGGAAGGCCTCAATTCCGGCATGGTCGAGGCCGATTTCCACGAGCTTGGGCTGGGCGAACCGTATGCCATTTCCGCCGCGCATGGCGAAGGTGTGCGCGGTCTGGTCGATCTGGCGCTCGATACCTTCCCCGAGCCGGAGGAAGAAGAAGCAAAATCCGACGCCATTCGTGTCGCCATTGTCGGTCGGCCGAACGTCGGCAAGTCGACGATGATCAACACACTGCTTGGCGAAGAGCGCGTCATCGCATTCGATGCGCCGGGCACGACCCGCGACTCGATCGAAATCGATTTCGAGCGGGGCGGCCGCAAGTACGTGCTCGTCGATACGGCCGGCATGCGCAAGCGTGGCAAGGTCTTCGAGTCGATCGAGAAGTTTTCGGTGGTGAAGACCCTGCAGGCGATTGAAGACGCCCATGTCGTCATCCTGATGGTCGATGCGCAGGCCGATGTGTCCGAGCAGGATGCCCATATTGCCGATTTCATCGTGCAATCCGGACGCGCCCTGGTCGTTGCGGTCAACAAGTGGGACGGCCTTGATTCCTATACCCGCGAGCAGACCCGCCTGGTCCTGCAGCGCAAGCTGAAGTTCCTCGATTTCGCCAAGTTCCATTTCGTTTCGGCCAAGGAAAACATCGGTCTCGAGTCGGTTTTCCGTTCAGTCGATGCTGCCTTCGCCGCGGCCATGACCAAGATGTCGACGCCGCGTCTGGCTCGCGTTCTGGCCGATGCCGTTGCCCGTCAGGCGCCGCCCAAGCATGGCCTGTTCCGGCCGAAGCCGCGCTACGCCCACCAGGGCGGCTCGAATCCGCCGATCATCGTCATTCACGGCAATGCAGTTGACCAGATCAAGGACAGCTATCGTCGTTATCTCGAAAATACCTTCCGCGAAGCCTTCAAATTGCATGGAACTCCCTTGCGAATCCAGTTCGTGACCGCGAAAAACCCGTTTGCCGACAAAGATAAAAAGTAATCCGTAAATTCTTCGCCACGGCCAAGTAATTTTGGGTACATTAGGCACCTCATAACAACACACATGGAGTCCACACCATGAGCAACAAAGGGCAACTTTTACAAGACCCCTTCCTTAACGCTCTCCGTCGCGAGCACGTTCCCGTTTCGATTTACCTGGTCAACGGGATCAAATTGCAGGGCCAGGTTGAATCGTTCGACCAGTACGTCGTACTGCTCAAGAACACCGTGACCCAGATGGTGTACAAGCACGCAATTTCCACGGTGGTTCCGGCCCGTCCGGTTAACCTCCAGCAAGAACAGGCGGCGGAATAATTTTTCCCCGTCTTGTGGCCCGTGTTGCTCGCGGGCCTCTTTATTTAATTTCCGGAAACACCCATGAATGAACGACCCGCCGCCGGTGAACGTGCGGTGATCGTTCAGCTTGACTTCGGCCAGCCTGATTTGCAGGATCAGCTGGAAGAAGTCCGGCTGCTTGCCGAGTCGGCGGGGGCTGTCGTTGTCGCCGAAGTTTTTGGCCCGCGGCACAGCCCGGACCCGAAAACCTTTGCCGGCAAAGGCAAGGTCCTGGAAATTGCTGCAACATTGCGTGCCGGCGAAGCCGACCTGGTGATTTTCAATCATGAACTTTCACCGGCGCAGGAACGTAATCTCGAACGCGAACTCAAATGTCGCGTGATCGATCGCACCAGTCTGATTCTCGATATCTTTGCCCTGCGCGCCTCGAGTGCAGAGGGCAAGTTGCAGGTCGAACTGGCGCAACTCGAGCATTTATCCACTCGGCTGGTTCGCGGCTGGACTCACCTTGAGCGCCAGCGTGGCGGTATCGGCATGCGCGGTCCGGGCGAGAAACAGCTTGAAACCGACCGGCGTTTGCTCGGCAATCGCGTCAAGTTGCTGAAGGAGCGTCTGGAAAAGCTTTCCCGGCAGCGAAACGTGCAAAGAAAGGCCCGTTTGCGCGGTGATGTGCTCAGTGTTTCGCTGGTCGGCTATACCAATGCCGGCAAGTCTACGCTGTTCAATGCGCTGACCCATGCCGGGGTTTTTGCTGCCAACCAGTTGTTCGCCACTCTGGATACCACGTCGCGCAAGCTATGGGTCGAAGGGGCTGGCAATATTGTCATTTCGGACACGGTGGGCTTTATCCGTGATCTGCCGCACTCGCTCGTTGATGCCTTTCATGCCACACTGGAGGCGGCCACCGATGCCGATCTGCTGCTGCATATCGTGGATAGCGCGAGCCATGCCCGAGATGAACAGATGTTTGAAGTGAACAAGGTACTTGAAGAGATTGGCGCCCGTCAGGTGCGGCAGGTCATCGTCTGGAACAAGATCGATCTGACTGAGGCTGCGCCGGGAGTCGAGCGGGACGAGTATGGTACTATCGCGCGCGTTCGCGTCAGTGCGCGGGCAGGAGACGGCCTGGATTTGTTGCGTGAATCCCTTGCCGAATTTGCCCGGGCCAAGGCCGAAAGTCGCCAGCGTGAGCTGGCGGCGGCAGAACGCGAAGCCCAACAAGATTACATAAGCTGATACCCCGACATCCATGATTCCGACCCTAGGTATATTTATGTCGCTCAACGACCCGCAGTGGGGCAACCGTGGTGGTAACGACGGTGACAAATCCGGTGGTGGCGACCCGCGTCGTCCCAATGACGGACCGCCCGATCTGGAAGAGTTGTGGCGTGATTTCAACCGCAAATTGTCCGGCATGTTCGGCAAGAAGACCGGTGGTGGCGGCAATGGCGGCGGTGATGGTCCGCGTCTGCCGCAGTTCGATTTCAATCCGCGTTTTCTCGGTGGTGGTGTCGGTTTGCTCGGCGCCCTGGTTGCCGCTGTCTGGCTGGTTTCCGGCTTTTATATTGTCGATGCTTCGCAGCGCGGCATCGTGCTCCAGTTCGGCAGTTTCCATGAAACGACCGAGCCGGGCCTGCGCTGGCGTTTGCCCTATCCGGTGCAGTCGCACGAAATCGTCAATCTGAACGGTGTGCGTACTGTCGAAATCGGTTATCGCGGCAGCGAACGCAACAAGGTGCTGAAAGAAGCCCTGATGCTGACCGATGATGAAAACATCGTGAACATCCAGTTTGCCGTGCAGTACATCCTGAAAGATCCGGTCGAATATCTGTTCAACAATCGTTCACCGGATGAAGCCGTGATGGGCGCTGCCGAAACGGCGGTGCGCGAGATCGTCGGCAAGAGCAAGATGGATTTCGTGCTCTATGAAGGTCGCGAGCAGATTGCGACCCAGGCTTCCAAGCTGATGCAGGACATTCTGGATCGCTACAAGAGCGGCATCCTGATTTCCAAGGTGACGATGCAGAATGCGCAGCCGCCGGAACAGGTGCAGGCGGCATTCGATGATGCCGTCAAGGCTGGTCAGGATCGTGAACGGCAAAAGAACGAAGGCCAGGCTTACGCCAATGACGTCATTCCGAAAGCCAAGGGTACCGCCGCACGCCTGATGGAAGAAGCCAACGGTCACAAGCAGCGCGTCATTTCGACGGCGGAAGGTGATGCCTCGCGCTTCAAGCAGGTCCAGACCGAGTACGCGAAGGCGCCGGAAGTGACCCGTCAGCGCATGTATCTGGAAACCATGCAGCAGGTTTATTCGAGCACCAGCAAGGTGCTGATCGATGCCAAGGGACAGGGCAACCTGCTTTACTTGCCGCTCGACAAGCTGATGCAGGCCACGGCAGCGACGGCTGCCGTGGCTGCCGAAACGCCGACTTCGATCCAGTCCGGCCGGCCGGCCACGCCGCTGTCGTCGGAAGTGCCGCCGCAGCTCGAGCAGGCACCTGCGGTTGGCGGCAAGTCGTATTCAGGTAGTTCGCGTGAAGGCTCGCTGAGCTCGCGTGATCGGGAGAGTCGTTGATGAGTCCGCGTATCAATTTGATCGGTGCCTTGATCGCCAGCGTGCTGGTGATCGTTGCCATGTCGGTATTTACCGTTGATCAGCGCCAGTTCGCTGTCGTCTTCCAGCTGGGTGAAGTCAAGCAGGTGATCACCGAGCCGGGGATGAATTTCAAGATCCCGCTGATCCAGAACGTGCGTTTCTTCGAAAAGCGCATCATCACGCTCGACAATGCCGAGCCGGAGCGTTTCATCACCTCCGAGAAGAAGAACGTGCTGGTCGACTCCTACATCAAGTGGCGCATCGTTGATCCTAAGCTCTATTACATTTCGGTCGGCGGCGACGAGTCGCGCGCCAAGACCCGTCTGAACCAGACGGTCAACGCCGGTTTGCGTGAAGAATTCGGCAAGCGGACCGTGCATGATGTCGTGTCCGGCGAGCGTGACAAGATCATGGAGCAGATGCGCGAGAAGGCCGATGCCGACGCACGCAAGATCGGCGTCCAGATCGTCGATGTCCGCGTCAAGCGTGTCGAATTGCCCAGCGAAGTGAGCGATGCCGTCTATCGCCGCATGGAAGCGGAGCGCAAGCGCGTTGCCAACGAACTGCGTTCGGAAGGTTCGGCCGAGGCGGAAAAGATTCGCGCCGATGCCGATCGGCAGCGTGAAATCATCATCGCCGACGCCTACCGTGATGCGCAGAAGATCAAGGGCGAGGGCGATGCCAAGGCGTCGGCGATCTATGCCGGTGCCTTCGGTCAGAGTCCCGAGTTCTATGCCTTCTACCGCAGTCTGGAAGCCTATCGCGGCAGCTTCAAGAACAAGGGCGACGTGATGGTGGTTGAACCCAACTCCGACTTCTTCAAGTACATGAAGAGTCTTGGACGCGGCGCCGACAAAGGCAAATGACCTCGACCCTGCTGCTGGCCTTCGCACTGATGCTGGTGCTCGAAGGCCTGATGCCCTTTATAGCCCCGGCGGCGTGGCGTGAAACCTTTCGCCGCCTCATTCAATTTTCGGATGGACAGATCCGTTTCGTCGGCTTGACGTCGATGATCATCGGTCTGGTCCTGCTCATGGTCTTCGCATGAACTGGCTGTTACCTGAATACATCGCTGATGCCTTGCCGGCGGAAGCCGCTCGCATCGAGAAACTGCGCCGTACCGTCCTGGATCACTTCCGGGCCGGCGGTTTCGAATTTGTCATGCCGCCGATGCTGGAATACCTGGAGTCGCTGTTGACCGGCGCCGGCCAGGATCTGAACCTGCGCACCTTCAAGCTGGTCGATCAGCTTTCCGGCCGGACGATGGGCGTACGCGCCGACATCACGCCGCAGGCGGCGCGCATCGACGCCCACCTGCTCAACCACCAGGGCGTGACCCGCCTGTGCTATTGCGACAGCGTGCTGCATACCCTGCCGGCCTCGGTTTCGGCCGGTCGCGAGCCGCTGCAGATCGGTGCCGAGCTGTACGGTTTTGCCGGCATCGAGGCCGACCTGGCGATCATTCGCCTGATGGCCGGTGCCTTTGCCAAGATCAAGCTGCCGCTCAGCCGGGTCGACCTCGGCCATGTCGGCATCTTCCGCGCCCTGGCCGAAGCGGCCGGACTGGCGCCGGATGCCGAAGAGAACGTGCTCAGCCTGTTGCGCGCCAAGGATGTGCCGGGGCTGATCGAAGCCTGTGCCGGCGTTGCCTCGCCCTACCGCGAAGCCCTGCAGGCGCTGCCGCTGCTTTACGGCGACGTCGGGGTGCTGGCCCGGGCGCTGGCCGAACTGCCGGCCTTGCCGGCGATCACTGCGGCGCTCGACGGTTTGCGCCACCTGGTCGAAGCGGCGCCGGAACTGCCGTTCTCGATCGACCTGTCGGATCTGCGCGGCTATCACTATCACAATGGCGTGGTCTTCGCCGCCTACTGCCCGGACTATCCGGCCGCGATCGCGCTGGGCGGGCGTTACGACGGCGCTGGCAAGGCTTTCGGGCGGGCGCGTCCGGCCACCGGTTTCTCGATGGATCTGCGTGAAGTGGTGCGCCTGGTCGCACCGGGCAAGGTGCAAGGCGCCATCCTGGCTGGCGCTGCCGGCCACGACAAGACACTGGCGGCGCTGATCGCCGCCCTGCGCGAGCAGGGCGAGATCGTCGTCGAACTTCTCCCCGGCGAAACGGCCTGCGAGGGTCCGTTCTGCGACCGCAAGCTGGTCCAGGTCGGTGGGCAATGGATTATTGAAGCAATACAAGAGGATTAATAAAAATGGCCAAGAATGTCATTGTGGTGGGCACCCAGTGGGGTGATGAGGGCAAGGGGAAGATCGTCGACTGGCTGACCGACCACGCCAAGGGTGTGGTCCGCTTCCAGGGTGGCCACAATGCCGGCCATACGCTGGTTGTCGGCGAACAGGTCTACAAGCTCAACCTGGTGCCGTCGGGCATCGTGCGTGACGGCGTCGATTGCTACATCGGCAATGGTGTCGTGCTCGACATCCACCACCTGATTTCGGAAATTGCCGAACTCGAGAAGGGCGGCATCGATGTCCGCTCGCGCCTCAAGATCAGCCCGGGCTGCCCGATCATCCTGCCGTACCATTCGGCCATCGACCAGGCGCGCGAAGGTGCCAAGTGTGCCGACAAGAAGATCGGCACGACTGGCAAGGGCATCGGCCCGAGCTACGAAGACAAGGTCGCCCGTCGCGGCCTGCGCGTCTATGACCTGTTCTATCCGGAACGTTTCGCCGAGAAGCTCAAGGAAGTACTGGAGTATCACAACTTCGTGCTGACCGAGTATTTCAAGGTCGAACCGGTCGATTTCCAGGCCGTCTACGACCAGGCGATGGCGGATGCCGAGTTCATCAAGCCGCTCGTCGTCGACGTCTCTGCCGCACTGTACGACGCGCATGCCGCCGGCCAGAACATGCTGTTCGAAGGCGCCCAGGGCACGCTGCTCGACATTGACCACGGTACCTACCCGTTCGTCACCTCGTCCAACTGCGTCGCCGGTCAGGCCGCGGCCGGCGCCGGCGTCGGTCCGGGCATGCTGCACTACGTGCTGGGTATCACCAAGGCCTACTGCACGCGCGTCGGTGGCGGTCCTTTCCCGAGCGAGCTGGATATCGACACCGAAGGCACGCCGGGCCACCAGATGTTCTCGGTCGGCAAGGAATTCGGCACGGTCACCGGGCGCAAGCGCCGTTGCGGCTGGTTCGACGCTGCACTGCTGCGTCGTTCGGCCCGCATCAACGGCCTGACCGGCCTGTGCATCACCAAGCTCGACGTGCTCGACGGCCTCAAGGAAATCAAGATCTGCACCGGCTACCAGCTGGGTGACAAGGTGGTCGATCTGCTGCCGATCGGTGCCGACGACGTCGCACGCTGCGTGCCGATCTACGAAACCATGCCGGGCTGGGAAGGCACGACCTTCCGCGTCAAGCGCTGGGAAGACCTGCCGCAGGGCGCCCGCAATTACCTGAATCGCCTCGAGGAACTGTGCCAGGTGCCGATCGCCATCGTGTCGACCGGTCCGGAGCGCGACGAGACCATTCTCAAGCAGCATCCGTTCAATTAACCGGCGTTGCCGGTCATGTCTGCAGGGCGTCATTCCTGCGGCAAAGAGAAACGGGCCCGGCGGGCCCGTTTTTATTTTGCTTGATCGTCCCGCTCAGCGCGGCGGCATGACCTGCTGCCAGCCCTCCGGGCAATACTGGACGTAGGGATAGTATTCGCCAGCCGAGCCGCAGTAATACCAGTTGCCGGCGGCCGGCTGGATGCGCACCGGCGGCGGGGGCGGTGCGACATAGACCGGGGCGGGCTGGTACTGGTTGTAGGCGACCGCTCCGACCGCCAGGCCGGCGATGGCGAGGGCTGCCGCCGGACCGATCCAGCCCGGGCCGCCGCGGTGGCCGTGATGGTGATGGCGTTCCGGTCCCGGGCGGTAATCGCGGTGGCCGCCGTAGCCGCCATGGCGTCCCCAGTCGGCCTGGGCGGTGCCGATGCTGCCCAGGGCAAGGCTGGCGGCGAGGAGAAGGGCGGTGGTTTTTTTCATGGTCTGGCTCGTTGTGGTCTTGATGAGCCGAATAACGCGGCGCGGTGGCGCGCCGATTACCGCTGCCGTGTACGCAATTGTCAGAAATTGTTGCTGTACGGTCGACGCGCTGAAAAAGCCTGTTTTCCAGCGGTCGACCGCTGCGGTAAACGAAAAAAGCTGCCGCACTCGCGCGCGGCAGCTTTTCGGGCTTGAAAGAACTCAGGAGCCGATCAGGCCGCCGTCGTTCTTGGTGATGACAACGGTCGTCGAGCGCGGCCGTGCCGTGCCGCCTTCCGGCCAGTGGCTTTCGTAATTGGCAGGAATGGCGATATTGGCGGCGGTGCTGTTTTCGCCGGGGTGCTGGATATTGACGAAGATCGTCTTGCCGTCCGGCGTTTCCGTGATGCCGGTGATTTCGCAGCCCTTCGGCCCGACCAGGAAGCGGCGCAGGGTCGCATTGCTTGCATCCTTGCCGGCGTAGGTGGTGACGGTCTGGTCGGCACCGGCATTCGACGGCACGGCCAGGTTGGTGACGCTGACACTGCCACCATCGCCATAGGCGCCGGGCAGGGCGGCCAGCATCATGCAGTTGGTGACGTCGGTGTAGGAGCTGTCGTCGGTTTGCAGCCACATCAGACCGGGCACTGCCTGGCTGAACCAGAGGCCGTCCGGGCTCGAGAAGTCATTGTCGTCGGTCAGGCCGGAGATGTTGATCGAAGTCGTATCGAGACCGGTTTCGGCACCGAACAGGTAGATATCCCAGTGGAAGGTGGTCGCGGCGGCTTCGTTGCCGGTTTCACGCATGCGGATGATGTGGCCGTTCGGGTTGCCCTTGTTGCCTTCGCCATCGTCGTAGTAACGCGGATTGGCGGCATCAAGACCGCGCGGCGTGCCGGCGGTGAAGGTACCGGTCTTGCCGCGATCCGCGTTCTTGGTCAGGGTGACGTACACGTCGCCGGTTGACGGATGCACACCGGCCCATTCCGGGCGGTCCATCGGCGTGGCGCCGACCGCATCGGCGGCCAGGCGGCAGTTGATCAGCACATCGGCCTGGTTGGCGAAGGTGTAGCCGGCGTAGCCGGAGATCAGCGGATTGGCGATGTTCAGTTCGGTCCAGGTGCCGCTGCCGTCGGCAGCGAAGGTGGCCACATAGAGCTTGCCGTCATTGAGGTACTTGTCGCCGGCGGTGAAGCCGCCGTTGGCATCGGCGGCATCCCAGTTGCTGGTCGAAACGTACTTGTAGATGTATTCGCCGATTGCATCATCGCCCATGTAGAAGACGACCGGCTTGCCGGCAACGGCCTTGGCCGGCATTGCACCTTCGTGGCCAAAGCGGCCCATGGCAGTGCGCTTGCGCGGTGCGGTGGCGGGGGCGAACGGATCAAGCTCGACGACCCAGCCGAAGGTATTGGCAGCATTGCGGTAGTCGAGGGTGCTGTCGGCGCCGGTCAGGTTGAGGTCCCAGCGCGAGTAGAGACCGGTGCCGGAGGTGTCGCCGCCGGCCGGATTGGCCCAGCCGTAGCTGCCGTTGCTCGACGTCGATCCGATGTAGCGGTTCTGGGCGGCTGCGGCATTGGCGCCGAGCGTGGCGCTGGCCGGGCGCTTGAAGTAGCCGGCCCAGTTTTCTTCGCAGGTCAGGTAGGTGCCCCACGGCGTGACGCCGTTGGCGCAGTTGTTCAGCGTGCCGCGCGTCGCGGTGCCGGTCAGCGAGTACGGCGTGATCATCAGGCTGTCGCCGCTCGCCGGGCCGGCGATGTCCATCGGCGAGGCGGCGGTATAGCGGCGGTTGAAGCCGGACAGCTTGTTGATCGAGAAATTGCTGCTGCGCACGATTTCAATCACCGAGACGCCGTGGGCATGGACTTCCTTGTCGACCTGGCCGGCAACGCGGGCTGTCTTGTCGAAGCCGGTGGTGACTTCGGCGGCGGTGTGCAGGAAGATCTGCGTGATGTTTTCGTGGTTCATGCAGAGCAGGCCACGATTGACGTTGCTCAGATCCTTGGCCAGGCCGGCGCTGTTCAGACCGAAGTAGGCCATGCCGTCATGGTGGTCGCCGGCGCGGAATTCGAAGCTGGCGGCAGTGTCGGTGCCATCGTTGGCGTAAGCGGCGGTCGCCAGATTGATCGGGTCGCCGAGGCGGTAGAGGTATTGCGCAGTGTAGCCGCTCGGAATGCTCAGGACGTCGTTCAGGCTCTTGGCGACGACCGTGAAGCCGAGGCTGAAACCGTCATTGCTGTCATTGTTCTTGCTATTGGTCAGGCAGCCGGTCAGGCCAACGCTCATGAAGCTGCTGGCAGCCAGGCCGAAACCGCCCTTGAGGACATTGCGGCGCGACAGGCGGACATTGAGGATGTCGCCCAGGCTGGGGTTGCCGGAGGTGTTCTTGGACACATCATCCTGGCCGTTCGGGGAGTCTGGGTGGTGCTTGGTAAGGAGTTCGGACATGGCTGCTCTCGTTGGTTTGGGAAAATCACGATTGTCGGCAGGCTTCATGATGCTGGTGTGACGCGGACATGAACACGGCATGACGCTTATGTTGCAGACCAGTTCAGGCGGTAGCGGCCGCCTCCCTGCGGCTGGGCAATCAGTTGCAGGTAGCGGCCGAGGCGGTTCTCCGCATCATTTGCCAGGCGGGCTTCGCCGGTCAAGTTGCCTTGCCAGCCGCGCCGGGCATTTTTGCCGTGCAGGACGAGTTGACCGTCCAGTTCGATGTTTCCCGGCCGGCCGCCGGCGAGCCGGGCCTGCAGGCCGTCCGCCTGGTAGGCCCAGGCGATCCTGAGTTCGCCCAGCGGATAATCCTCAAGCAGGCCGCTGGCGGCGCCGTGCCAGACCAGCTCGCCCTGGCTGTCGGGGATGCCGGCAAACGACCAGTGTGTCGTGCTGCGGCCAAGGGCCAGCCGACCCTGCCAGCCGCTGCCCGGCAGCTTGAGCGCCGGTTGGGCAAGGAGCAGGGCAGCCGGCAGGACGATGCCGTCGGTGCTCAGGTGCAGGCCGTCGCCGGCCAGGGCGAGCGTCGCCCGGCCGTCGCCGAGGCGGATTTCGCTGCTGGCGGAAAATGGTTTGAGTTGCCAGGCGAGCGGGCCGAGATCGAACCAGGCGTCGGCATCGGGCAGGCGTGCGAAGAGGCGGCCGCGGCCTTGCCACCAGGCGCCGTCGGCCTCGGCGATCCGGCACTGGCCGGCGCAGGCGGCATTGAGCGCCGCCGCCGGCCAGCTCGCCGGCAACTGCGCCAGGCCGAGCAGGCTGCACAGACCGAGGATGAACAGGCGGCGCGGCCAGTTGGCCGGCCGGCCGGCCGGGCGCGGTCGCGGATGTCTCATGGCGTCGTCGCCGCGAAGGCGAAGACGGCATCGACCACGACACCGTCACCGCCTGGTTGCAGCCGGACGCGTTGCAGGAGCAGGCGGTTTTCCTGCTGCATCGCAGCGGTCCACGTCAGCCAGCGGGCAAAATCGGTACGCCCTTCAAGCTGCAGTTCGCCATTGCCGTTCCAGCGCGCGGCGAGCTTCGGGCCGAGTTCGCCGAGACGCTGCTCGACGGCCTGGCGCAGCACTTCGGGGCGTGGCAACGGGCGCGCCGCGTTGGCGGCGCTCAGTTGCTGCCAGGCTTCGTAAAGGCGATCGCTCTGTTCGGCCGTTGCCGCGAGTTCGGGCATCTGGCGCAGCAACTTGTGCCGGCTGCTGGCCAGCGACCAGGCGAGTTGCACAAGGAGGGCGCCGAGCAGCACCGCGCCGAGTATTTGCAGCGCCCGTCGTTCGCGCGGGGCGCGTTGCTGCCAAAAGGATTGCGCCTGTTGTTGCCAGTTCAGAAAAAGGGTTTTCATCGCAAATCTCCGGCCTGGATGCTGAAACTGCCCGGGGTGGCCTCCGCGATCAGGCGCAGGCCCTGGCCGCGGCCGGCCTCGGCGAGGCGGCCGAGGGCTGCGGCATCGAGCTGGCTGAGCAGGTGGAGGCGGCCTTGCTCGTAGCGGATTTCGCCGAGCTGGCCGGCCTCGTTCGGGGTCAGACTGGCGAGCGGGCCGAGCAGGCGCAGGAAGTCGTCATCGGCCAGTTGTCCGGCCTGGCGGCGGGCGTTGTCGACCTGGCGCCGCATCTGGAGCAGCGGATCGACCAGCGTCGCCTGGGGAAAGGCCTGCCGGAAGCGGGTGACGACGTGCTGGCGATATTCGCTCGCCTGGCGCTCGAGCCAGATCCACTGCGCCGTGGCGAGTACGGCGACGAGCAGCGCGGCGCCGGCTGCAAGCTGCCCGGCGCGGCGGAAATGCCGGGCCAGGACAAGGCGCGGCTTGGGCGGTGCCAGTTCGCCGTAAAGAAAGCCGGCACCGGCGGGGAGGCTCAGGCTGGCGGGTTCGGTGCCGCTGTCGCGCAATTCGCCGCTGTTCCTGCCGGTTTCGAGCAGCGCCGTGACCGAGTCCGGCAACTGACGATCGAGATTGCGATAGCTGCTGATCGGCAGTTGCGCCAGCCAGCTGCCGAGATGCGGGTCGCTGTCCAGGCTGGCGAAACTGCCATCGGCCAGCGCCAGGTCGAGACTGCCGGCGTAGAGCCAGGCGTGGCCGGCCGGCAGTGCCATGCCCAGCGGCCAGGCGGCGCGTGGAGCGAGGCCGAGTTCGCGCAACAGGGCGACGATGCCGGCCAGGCGCTGGCGGGCGACGATGCCGATCGCACTGGTTTCGTCCGTGCCCGCCTCGGCTGCCGCAAAAAGCAGTTGTTCGGGGGCTTCGAGCAGGTTGTCCTCGAGCGCGCCGGCGATCACCTGCGGGCTGCGGGCGCGCGCGGTCTGTGGCAGGCGGGCGCGCTGGCTGGCACACTGGCTGCCGCTGAGCAGGATTTCACAGGGGCGCCCGGCCGGATCGCCGGTGGTTTCGCCTATGCCCGGCCAGTAGGCCGGTTCGCTGTGGCCCTGGCGGACGATGCGGCCGCTCCGGTCGCGCAGCAGCCAGCTGCAGTCGCGGCGTTGTTGCGGCCAGTCGGAGGGAATGAGCAGGATCAGGGTGGTCATCGCAGGCTTTGCCAGTAGATATGGACGGGGCCGCGCTCGCTGGCGCGACTGATCAGGGTGTCGACCCGGCTGCGGCTGCGTCCGGTGCGAACCTCGACATGAATCAGGAAGTGCCGGCTGGCACCGGTCAGCGGCAGCAGCGGCGCGGGCAGGTTGGGTTCGGGCAGGCGGTTCTGGAAGTCGCCCTGGTCGCGGAACGGCTGCTGCAGGCGTTGGCCGGCCAGGGCGCGCGCCGCCCCGAGGCTGAGGCCGGGCTGCACGGCGGCGAGGACTTCCGGCGGCGCGGTATTGATATTGACCGCCTGCTGGCCGGGCAGGACGCTGACGAAATCCTGCAGGCGGCGCATGTTTTCTGCGCTGTAGCCGGCGATGGCACGCAACTGGGCCGGATGGTCGAGCGGCCGGGTGAGGCCCGCTGTTTTTTCGTTGCCGCCCAGCGTTGCGGCGAGGTTGTCAGCCAGCCCGTCGGCGAGACCGAGCAGGGCGAGCAGGCGGCGGTAGGCGCGCAGGGCCTGCGGGTCGAGCTGGCCGTTGCTGCGGCGCAGGTTGTTGAGATTGAAATGGCCCTGCATGTCCTCGATGCGGCCGGCCACTTCGCTTTCTTCATAGCGCAGCGGCGGCAACTGGCGGGCCCAGTCCTCAGTGAACGTGTCGAGGGAACCGGCGCGGCCGTCCGCGGCGAGGATGGCCTGGGCGTAGGCGAGACCGGCGCGCGCCATGGTGTAGGCCTGTGCCTTGTCGCGGCTGCCGGCCAGGCGTTCGATCCAGTGATCGGTGCGGCTGAGCAGGCTGATCGCGCTCGCCGCCGCCAGTGCGGTGACCAGGATGGCGATGATCAGCGCCGCGCCGCCTTGCGGTCGACGGCCCGGAAACGGCGTTTTTGCCCGGACTTCAGTCGGCGGCGGGAACATCGAAGATCCTTTCGATCGTGCCGCCTTCCTGCAGCTCGAAACGCAGGCGCAGGGCGCGCGGCAGGGCTTGCTCGGGCGGGTTCGGCCAGCTTGCCAGCCAGCGTCCCTGGCGATCGAGATAGGCGAATTCGAGGTGTTCGATGCCGCTCAGCAGGCGGTAGCTGCGGCCCGGCGCGAGCGCGTCCGGCGTCGGCCAGAGCAGCAGGTCGAGCTGGCCGTCCTGCCAGCGGTAGGCAAGGCGGCTGAGCTGGCCGTCGCTGTCGCCGAGCCGCGTGAAGCTCATCTGGGCGCTTTTTTCCGTGCTGCTGCCCTGCCAGGGCGGTGCGGCGCGACCATCGGCCTGGCGCCCTGGAACAGCGATCGCCTGGCGGACGTCGCTGCCGATGCGCTCGCCGACCAGGGCGAGTTCCTGCCAGCGTGCCGTCGTTTCCGTGAGGTGCAGGCTGGCCTGCTGCACGTTGTCGAGACCGCGCCAGCCGAGCGCGCCGATCAGGGCGAGCAGGGCCACCGCGACGAGCATCTCGATCAGTGTGAAACCGGCCATTTTGCAGCGGTCGACCGTCATGGCGCGGGCAAAAAGGCAACCAGGCGGCCGACCGGCGCAGCCGTGCCGGGGGTGCTGAAGACTTCGATGTCGACGCGGCGGAATTGCGCCTGCGGCAGCGGCGCGACGCGCTGCCGCCAGGTGAAGCTCTGGCTGCCCATCGCGGCCGTGCCGCGGCTTTCGCCGAGCGCCGGCCAGGCGCGTTCGGCGTAGAGCAGGGCGATCCGGTTTTCGGCGATCCAGCCGGCCAGCTGGCGCGTGCGCAGGGCTTCAATCGTGTCGGCCGAGCCGCTGCCGGCGCGGATGGCCGCAGCCAGCCCGACGGCGAGGATGGCGAGGGCGACGAGGATTTCGAGAAAGGTAAAGCCGGCGGCGCGTTTCACGGCACTTCCTCTAGGCTGATCAGGCCGCTCGGCTGACCGGCGATCTGCCAGTGCCGGGCGCCGTCGCCGAGGCGGACGACGAAGAGCGGCGGCGTGGCGCCGAAGCGGATCAGGCTGCCCGGCGCCTGGGCATGGCCGTCGATTTCCAGACTTTCGAGGGCGAGCCCCTCGGCCAGAGGCAGGAAGGGCGGCTGCAGTTCGGCCGGCCGCCAGGTCGCATCCTTCTCGACCAGCAGGCGCGCCGTGCCGTTATTGACCTGCCAGGCCCAGTCGCGCGCTTCGCGGCTGGCCTGGCGTGCCGCGGTTTCAGCCTGTTCCTGCCAGGCGCGGGCGCTGTTGCGCTGGGCGCCCAGACGGCTGTCAGGCAGGGCGGGCACGACGCTGGTTGCGAGGATGCCGAGCAGGATCAGCACGATGAGGATTTCGATCAGGGTGAAGCCGCGCGCCATGGTTTTTCGCGGCTTACAGCGCCCAGTTGCCGATGTCGGCATCGTTGCCTTCGCCGCCCGCCTGGCCGTCGGCGCCGTAGCTGAAGACGTCGATCTCGCCGTGCAGGCCGGGGCTCAGGTAAAGATAGGGCTGGCCCCAGGGGTCGCGCGGCAGGCGTTCGACGTAGCCGCCGTTCTTCCAGCCGGCCGGCACCGGCGGCAGTTGCGGCTTGCTGACCAATGCCGCGAGGCCCTGTTCGCTGCTCGGGTAACGCTGGTTGTCGAGGCGGTAGAGCTTGAGCGCCTGGACCAGGCTGGCGATGTCCTGGCGGGCGGCGACGATGCGCGCTTCGTCCGGGCGGCTCATCACCTTGGGTACGACGAGCGCGGCGAGGATGCCGAGAATGACGATGACGACCATCACTTCGATCAGCGTGAAGCCAGCGGTCGACCGGCGGAAAAGGGCATTTTTCATGGAGTACCTAGCGCAGCAGTTGGTTGATTTCGATGATCGGTTGCAGGATGGCGAGAACGATGACGAGCACGACGAGGCCCATGCCGAGAATCATCAGCGGCTCGAACAGGCTCATCGCCAGGCCGAGCCGGTGGCTGACCTCGTCGCTTTGCTGGCGCGCCGCCTTGTCGAGCATGGCGTCGAGGCGGCCGCTGTTTTCGCCGCTCGCCACCATGTGCAGCAGCAGCGGCGGGAAATGCCCGGTCTGGGCGAGCGCACGGTGCAGCGGCATGCCTTCGCGCACCTGGTCGGTGGCGGCGCCCAGCGCGTCCTGCAAGGGACTCAGCCAGAGCACGGCACGCCCGGCCTGCAGGGCATTGAGCAGGGGCACGCCGCTGCCGACCAGGATGGCCAGCGTCTGGGCGAGGCGGGCGCTGTCCAGGCTGCGCAGCAGAGGCCCGAGCAGCGGCAGGCGCATCAGCTGCGTCTGCCAGGCGCGGCGGATCGCCGGCTGGCGCCAGGCGCGGCGGGCCAGCCAGGTGCCGAGCAGGCTGCCGCCGAGCAGGCCGGGCCAGGCGACGCGCAGGAAATCGCTGACCGCGATCAGGCCGCGCGTCAGGAGCGGCAGTTGCTGTTTGCCGTTCTGGAAGACGGCGACCACCTGCGGTACGACATAGGTCATCAGGCCGAGGATTACGGCACTGGCGACGACGACGACCAGCACCGGATAGACGAGGGCCTGGACCAGGCGCTGGCGCAGGGCGCCGCTGCGTTCGAGGTGATCGGCGAGGCGGGTCAGGATGCCGTCGAGCTGGCCGCTCTGTTCGCCGGCCGCGATCAGGGCGCAGTAGAGGCTGTCGAAGCTGCGCGGGAAACGCGCCAGCGCCTTGTGCAGCGGATGGCCGGCGAGCAGTTCGGCGCGGATCGCGGCGAGCAGTTGCCGTGTCGCGGTGTCGGCGCTCTGCTCGATCAGCGCGGCGAGGGCACGCTCGACCGGGATGCCGGCTTCGAGCAGGGTTGCCCACTGGCGGGTGAGCAGCATGAGGGCGGCGTGGCCGAGGCGCGGCGGCCGGCGCAGCGGCGTCTCCGGGCCGGTCGCGCTGACTGCCGTCTGGACCTCGATCGGGAACAGGCCTTGTTCGCGCAGCAGGCTGCGCGCCTGGCGCGCGGTGTCGGCATCGAGCACGCCGGCGATTTCGCCGCCGGCAAGATTGACGGCACGGTAGCGGAAGGCGGCCATGGCGTCAGTTACGCGTCACGCGCAGCAGTTCGGCGAGCGAGGTTTCGCCGGCCGCCAGCCAGCGCAGGCCGTCCTCGTGCAGGTAGCGCAGGCGGCGCTCGCCGCGCCCGGCCAGACGGGCGGCGGCGCGCAGGCCGCTTTCGTCGGTGCCGTGGTGGAGCAACGGGCGCAGCGTCTCGTCGATCTCGAGCAGCTCGTAGATGCCGATCCGGCCGAGATAGCCGCTCTGCGCGCAGTGCGGGCAGCCGACCGGCTCGCAGAGCTGGCTGATTTCGGGCGGTAATTGGTCGTCTACCGTTACCGGGCGCGTCGTCTTGCACTGCGGGCAGAGCCGGCGCACCAGGCGCTGCGCGAGTATGCCGAGCAGGCTGGAGGCGAGCAGGAAGGGCTCGACGCCCATGTCGATCAGGCGGGTCGCGGCGCTGGCGCTGTCGTTGGTGTGCAGCGTGGCCAGCACGAGGTGGCCGGTCAGGCTGGCCTGGACGGCGATCTGCGCGGTTTCGCCGTCGCGGATTTCGCCGATCATGACGACGTCCGGGTCCTGGCGCAGGATGGCGCGCAGGGCGCGCGCGAAGTCGAGATCGATGCGCGGATTGACCTGGATCTGGCCGACCCCGGCCAGTTCGTACTCGACCGGGTCCTCGACCGTCATGATGTTCTGCTGCCGCGCATCGAGGCGTGACAGCGCGGCGTACAGCGTCGTCGTCTTGCCCGAGCCGGTCGGCCCGGTGACCAGCACGATGCCGTGCGGCTGGCTGATCAGGTGGTCGATGCGGGCCAGGGTGTCGGGCGCCATGCCGAGCCGCGCCAGGTCGAGGCGTTTCGGATCCTTGTCGAGCAGCCGCAGGACGACGCGTTCGCCGTGGCTGGAGGGCAGCGTCGAAACGCGCACGTCGATGCCGCGTCCGCCGATCCGGATGCCGAGGCGGCCGTCCTGGGGCAGGCGCTTCTCGGCGATGTCGAGGCTGGCCATGATCTTGATGCGCGACACCATGGCTGCGTGCAGCGCCCGGTTCGGGCGCACCACGTCGCGCAGCATGCCGTCGAGGCGAAAGCGCACGCAGGAGTGGCGCTCGTAGGGTTCGATGTGGATGTCCGAGACATCCTCGCGCGCCGCCTGGGTGAGCAGGGCGTTGATCATGCGGATGATTGGCGCGTCGTGCCGGGTGTCGAGCAGATCCTCGATCGGCGGCAGTTCCTCGACCAGGCGCGCGATGTCGAGATCCTGGTCGATGTCGTCGGCGACTTCGGCCGCCGTTTGTTCGCCCTGGGCATAGGCTTCGGCCAGGCGGCGGGCGAACTCCTCGGCGGTGACCGGCTGCGGTTGCAGGGGCAGGGCGCTGGTGCGGCGGATTTCGGAAAGTGCGGCGAGCGGCAGCGGCGCATCGGTGCGCCAGAAAACAGGCAAAAAATCGGCGTCGACCGTACCGAGCACGACACCGTGCTGGCGGGCGAAAGCGTAGGGCAGGCGGGTCATTGCCGGCATTGCTGCGCTCAGTTCGCGGCCGGCAGGGCCGGCAGTTCCGGCACGCCGGCTTCGCCCCAGCTCGGGATCTGCTTTTCGCCCTGACGCTTCTGGCCGTCGAGCAACTGCTGGTAGCGATCCTCGGTCATGTCCTTGTAGGCGAGTTCGTCACGCACGATGCGCGGGCGCAGGAAGACCATCAGGTTGGTCTTCTTGCGGCTGCGGTCTGCGTAGCGGAAGAAATTGCGCAGGAAGGGAATGTCGCCGAGCAGCGGTACTTTCTCCTCGTTGGCGCCGAAACTGTCCTCGATCAGGCCGCCGAGCACGATGATCTTGCCGTCGTCGACGAGCACGCTCGATTCGATCGAGCGCGTGTTGGTGATCGGTCCGGTGGTATTGCTCGCCGTGCCCGACTGCACCGACGAAGCCTCCTGGTAGATCTGGATGCGCACGACGCCGCCTTCGGTGATCTGCGGCTTGACCTTCAGCGTCAGGCCGACGTCGCGCCGTTCGTAGGTCTGGAAGGGCGTCACCGTGCTGGTCGTGCTGGTCGTGCTGTAGGAGCCGGTAACGAAGGGCAGGTTCTTGCCGATGACGATCTTCGCCTCTTCGTTGTCCAGGGTCATGATGTTCGGCGTGGACAGGATGTTGGCGTGCGCCTCGCTTTCCAGGACGCGGGCGAGAAAGCCGAGATTGGCGATGGTGCCGACGCCGGGAATGGTGATCTTGCCGTTGGTGATGCCGAGATTGAGACCGGTGCCCAGCGTGCTGATCGAGGTCGACGCGGTGATGATGTTCTGGCCGGTGCCGCCGAAATTGGTGCCGCCTATCGTGCTCAGGCCGGTCTTGCCGAGGCCGCTCAGGTCTTGCCACTGGATGCCGAATTCGGCGGCGCGTTCGGCGCTCAGCTCGACGATCAGCGCCTCGATATGAACCTGGGCGCGGCGCCGGTCGAGCATGGCGATGACGTTCTGCAGGTTGTTGAAGACCGGCTCGGGCGCCGTGATGATCAGCGAATTGCTCGCCACGTCGGCCTGCACCATGCTGCCGGGAACGAGGGCGGCGCCGTTCTGGCTGCTGCTGCTCTCGTTTGCCCAGTTGCTGCCGGCGTTGCTGCCCGTGGCTGCGTTCTGCGTGCTCAAGGCGTTGCTGCCGGTGCCTGTGCTGCTGCCGCCGGATTGCGTGCTGCCGGTGAGGCGAGTGTTCTGGTTGGCGGCATTGCTGCTGCCGGTTTCGCTGCCGAGGATGGCGCGCAGCATCTGGGCGATGCGCGGTGCCTCGGCATGTTTCAGGTAAACGACGCGGATGTTGCCGAAGCCGGCATCCGGCTGGTCCATCTCGCTGGCCAGCGCGGCGGCGCGGGCGAGCAGGCCGGGATTGTCGGCACGCAGGATGATGCGGTTGCCGCGCGGATCGGCCGTCGCGACCAGGCTGCCGGCGGTGCCTGCGGCGCCGTTGCCGAACAGGCGGCCGATGTTGGCTGCAACCTCGATCGCCGAGGCATGCTTGAGGCGGATGACTTGCGGATCGTCGCCGTGCGGCACGTCGATCGAGGCAATGATGCGTTCGATGCGGCGCAGGTTGTCGGCGGCATCGGTGACGACCAGGGTGTTGCTGCCAGCGTTGGCGGTAATCGACTGGTTGGGGCCGACCAGCGGTTTCAGCGCATTCAAGACCTGCGGTGCCGATTCGTAACGGATGTGAAAGACCTGGGTCGTGATCTGGTCGCCGAGGCCGCGCCCGCCGACCGGGCCGGCATGCAGGCGGGCATCGGCATCGGGCAGGATCTTGGTCACCGCGCCGCCCTCGACCACCGAGTAGCCCTGCATGCGCAACGCCGAGACGAGCACCTGGTAGGCCAGGTCGCGCGATACCGGCTTGCCGGAAACGATGTTGATCGTGCCCTTGACGCGCGGATCTATGACGAAATTGCGCCCGGTGATCTGACCGATTGCCTTGACCGCCGACTCGATGTCGGCGCCGACGAAATTGAGGGTCATTTCCTCGCTGGCGGCCAGCCCCGGCAAGGGAGCGACGAGGCAGCAAAGCAGGAGGCAGGCGTGCAGCAGGTGGCGCTTGAGGCGGGTGTTCATCGGTTGGGGTCAGTTTTCGGAAGAAGGTGAAGCCGGCTCGGCGGCCTGTGCGGCGGGGAGATTCAACTGGCTGCTGGTGCTGCCGGCGAGCAACTCGACCTGGCGGGGGGTGATGCGCTTGACGACGAACTGCTCGCCGATCCGGTCGCCGACGGCAACGACCAGCGGTGTCGGCTCACCTTCGCGGCGGATGATGGCGCGTGCCTGCGCCGCCTGGTCCGAGGCGAAGACGCCGAGCAGTTGCAGGTGGCTGGCCGGTTCGGCGCGCGGCGCGGCCGCGCTTGCTCCGGCGAACAGGGGCGAGGCGACGAGAAGGGCGGTCGCTGCCTGGGGATCGTTGTTGCGATTGCTTGCCGGTGCGGCGGCGGGCAGGACGAAGGCGCCGAGCAGGCCGGCGAGCAGCCAGACGGCGGCGAGCAGCACGGCGAGGCTGGCGAGATGTCCGAGTGCCGGCCAGAGCGGCGCCGGGTCGAGGCGAGGGAAATGCTGGGCGGGGCGGCGCAAGGTGATCATGTCGGCGGGAAAGGGCGCTATGCCGGGGGCGGTGCCGGCCCGGCGAAGGACGCACGATAGTCGGCCTTTGTTACGCTTCGATGACGCCTTGTCATATTCGCCATGGCTGCCCGGTCGGGCCGGCGTGATCGCCGGGGGGCTGTTTCCGGAAGCCGGAAACGACAAAGGCCACCGAAGTGGCCTTGATCATGTTGCGGACTGAACCGCTTTTCGCGTTCTTGCCGGTGGCGACCGACAAGAAATCGCTGGTGCCCAGGAAGGGACTCGAACCCCCACGGAGTTACCCGCTAGTACCTGAAACTAGTGCGTCTACCAATTCCGCCACCTGGGCACAGGTGCGAAGAGGGCGCATTATAAGGACTTTCTCGGGCTTGTACAGCGCTTTTTGAAAATTTTTTAATCCGGCTGTTGCGGAGATTTCCCGGCGACGCCTGTGGCGGCCTGTGAGACAATGCGGCCTGTCCCGCAGGTGTGGGGCAGAAATGAAAAAAGGCCTTGTTTTCACAAGGCCTTCAGTCAAAATCGTTGGTGCCCAGGAAGGGACTCGAACCCCCACGGAGTTACCCGCTAGTACCTGAAACTAGTGCGTCTACCAATTCCGCCACCTGGGCACAGGTGCGAAGAGCCGCGATTATAGAGAAAGAAAAAGAGATGTCAAGAATCAAACTATCCAAGATCCGCCGTGCCGACCCGTTCTTCGAACGTGAGTGCACCCGCTACGAATTCCCGCTGCCGTCCCGCGAATATATTTCCAAGGTGCTGACCGAAGAAGGCCGGCCGCTCTCCTTCATTGAACTGACCGGACTGCTCGACATTGCCGGCAGCGAACGCGACATGTTCCAGCGCCGGCTCGGCGCCATGGAGCGCGAAGGCCAGCTCATGCGCAACCGCAAGGGCTCCTACATCCTGCCCGAGCGCGCCAGCCTGACGCCGGGCCGCATCCAGGGTCACCAGGACGGCTACGGCTTCCTGGTCCCCGATGACGGCAGTGCCGACATCTTTCTCGACCAGCACCAGATGGGCAAGGTCCTGCATGGCGACCGGGCGCTGGTCCGGGTCGTCGGTACCGACCGCAAGGGGCGGCCGGAAGGCAGCATCGTCGAAGTCACCGAGCGTGCCAACACGCGCGTCGTCGGCCGCGTCTTCGTCGAGCACGGCGTCGTCTTCGTGGTCCCGGAAAACAAGCGCATCGCCCAGGATATCCTGGTATCGACCGAGAAGAAGGGCAAGATCAAGCCGGTTGCCGGTCAGGTCGTGATGGTCGATATCATCGAGCAGCCCAGCAAGTATTCCAAGCCGATCGGCTGCATCAGCGAAGTGCTGGGCAATTACGCCGATCCTGGCATGGAGATCGAAATCGCGCTGCGCAAGCATGATCTGCCGTTCGAGTTCTCCAAGGCAGCGCTCGCCGAAAACAAGGCCTTGCCGGACAAGGTCAAGAAATCCGACCTGGTCGGCCGCGAAGACCTGCGCGAACTGCCGCTGGTCACCATCGACGGTGAAACGGCGCGCGATTTCGACGATGCCGTCTTCTGCGAAAAGAAGGGCCGTGGCTGGCGCCTGGTTGTTGCGATCGCCGACGTCTCGCACTATGTCAAGCCGGGCATGGCGCTCGACAAGGAAGCCATGGAGCGCGGCAATTCGGTGTACTTCCCGCGCCGGGTCATTCCCATGCTGCCGGAAAAGCTCTCCAATGGTATCTGCTCGCTCAACCCCGACGTCGAGCGCATGGCCATGGTCTGCGACATGGAAATCAGCGCTGCCGGCCAGATCGGCAAATACCGTTTCTACCCCGCGGTGTTCCGCTCGCATGCCCGCCTGACCTACAACCTGGTCTGGTCCTGGCTGTCCGGCGAAGCCAAGCCGGAAAGCGATGTGCACAAGCAGATCCAGCCGCAGGTCAAGGATCTCTACAAGCTGTTCCACGCGCTGCACAAGGCGCGTGAAGTGCGCGGCGCGATCGATTTCGAGACCACCGAAACGCAGATGCTGTTCAACGAGCAGGGCAAGATCGAGAACATCGTGCCGGTAGTGCGCAACGACGCCCACCGCATCATCGAGGAATGCATGCTGGCGGCCAACGTCTGCGCCTCGGCTTTCCTGGCCGAGCACAAGCAGCCCTGCCTGTACCGCATCCACGAAGCGCCTTCGGCTGAAAAACTGAAGAACCTGCGCAGCTTCCTCGGCGAGTTCGGTCTCGATCTGGGCGGCGGCGACGAGCCGGATGCCAAGGATTACGGCAAGCTGCTCGAGCAGGTCAAGCCGCGTCCGGACTTCCAGCTGCTGCAGACGGTGATGCTGCGCTCGCTGCGCCAGGCCATGTACAGCCCCGACAATGTCGGCCACTTCGGCCTTGCCTACGAGCATTACACGCACTTCACCTCGCCGATCCGGCGTTATCCCGACCTGCTCGTGCATCGCGCGATCAAGGCCGTGCTCGCCAAGGAAAAGTATGTTCCGGTCGGCAGCTGGGACGACATCGGTCTGCACTGCTCCGGCACCGAACGGCGTGCCGACGAGGCAACGCGCGACGTCGAGAACTGGCTCAAGTGCTTCTTCATGAAGGAGCGTATCGGCGAGGAGTTCGAGGGCACCATCTCGGCAGTGACCGCCTTCGGTATCTTCGTCGCCCTCGACACGATCTACATCGAAGGCCTGGTGCATGTCTCCGAGCTGGGCGAGGACTACTTCCAGTTCGACAACGTCAAGCACCAGATGCTCGGCGAACGTACCGGTCAGCGCTTCCGTCTCGGCGACCGGGTCAAGGTCAAGCTGGTCCGGGCCGATCTGGAAACCAACAAGATCGATTTTGCCCTGATCCGCGAAGGCAAGACTCGTCCGGCCGGCAAGGCCGCACCGGGCAAGGCGCGCCAGGGCGGAAGAATGCAGCAGACGGCCGTGCCGACGCTGGTGCCAGTGTTCGAAAAGCCGGTTGGCAAGACTGCGGCCAAGGTTGGTCGCAAGGCAGCGCCGAAGGTGATCGTCGAGGCGCCGGCCAAGGCGGTCGCAAAGGCCCCCGCCAAGAAGGCAATCAAGGCGGCTCCGAAGAAGGCTGCCAAAGCACCAGCCAAGGCACCGGCCAAGGCACCGGCCAAAGCACCGGCCAAAGCACCGGCCAAAGCACCGGCCAAAGCACCGGCCAAAGCACCGGCCAAAGCACCGGCCAAAGCGGCCGCCAAGCGGGGTGTCAAAGCCGCGGTCAAGCCGGCGGCAAAAAAGGCGACCGCCAAGCGTTGACCGCTTGAATCCTCAAGGCTCGGTCGGCTCGATCAGTTCGGCCGCCTTGAGGGCGAGGAGGGCAGCCCCCTCCTCGTCGATGCCGGGCAACTGCTCGGCCAGCCAGTTGAGCGAGGCACCGGGAATCAGGTGCCTGGCCTCGACGATATCCGAGGGGAGTGCCGGGTCATGATGGCCGCGGCTCGCCAGGTGGCGGGCAGTATCGATGCACAGCCGGGAAAGGTTGGCGCGCGTGTTGTCGATGCCGCGGATCAACTGCGGCAGCAATGGCGGCAGATTCCAGATGCTGGCGCATTTCAGGGTCAGATCCTTGAAGCGGAAGCCGCAGACGTCCATCTGTGCCTGAATCGAGCGTTGCGCCCGGCCGCTGTGTAGTGCCTCGAGCGCGGCCAGCGGCAGCTCCGGGGCGAAAGACCAGAGCAGCAATTCACCGATTTCCGAGAGCAGGGCCGCCATGGCGATTTCGTCCGGCTGCAGGTCGGCGCGTGCCGTCCCCCAGCGCAGGGCGAGGCGGCTGGCCAGGTGGCTGCGGGCTTCGCAGGCGGCCAGACCGGCATTTTCTTCATTGGTCGCCGGGCAGTCGCGCAGCAGCTTGTGGAAGGTGTCGGTGCCCAGCTGCATGACCGCACCCAGCGGGGTTGTCGTCTCATGGCCCAGGCGCTGGCTGCGCCGGCTTTCGGCGGCGCGCAGCAGGCGCAGGCAGAGAAAAGGATCGGCGCCGGCAATGTCGGCGAGGTCGCGGGCGGACAATTGCTCGCCGAGTTCGCTCTCGCGCTCGAGCAATTGCGCTTTCGAACGCGGCATGCAGGGCAACTCGTGGTTGCTCAGGTAGGCAGCCCATTGATCAACGCCCCAGTTTCGCTGGTGTTCGCTCAGCACGGAGATCTCTCTTTTCCTTTAGTGGCAAGCCGTTCAGTGATTAACGGCCAGTATTGTGACAACTCAAGGTTTGACCAGAAAAAAGGCATTTCGTCGTAAAATGCGGAAACAATATCCGGTGGGTGGGTTACATGTTCGAGCAAGGCGTTGGTATGGCAGGCTCTCCCGCGGATGCGATGCCGATCGGCTTGCTGACCGGCAACCGGACCATCGATCTCGAGCATCAGGAACTCTTCGCCGCACTCAAGGCGGCGCGCACCATCTGCCTCGATCTCAAGACTCATTCCTCCTGTGCCGGTTGTGGCGAGGTGCGTCACCAGCAGTGCGAGCAGGCGCTGGTCGATGTGCTGGGCAATGTGCTCAGCTTCGTCCTCGATCACTTCAAGACCGAAGAGTCGATCATGCGTGATTCGCTGCTGATGATGATCGATCGCGAATTGTGCCAGGTGCACATGGAAGACCACGCGGGGATCTCGGCGATGGTCGAGCGCATGGTCAGCGAACTTGATTCGACGCAGACCGTCAGCCTGGTGCGCGAACTGGATCAGTTGCTGACGCGCTGGATCGCGCAGCACATCGCGACGCACGATGTGGCGCTGGTCAACTGGATCGAGCGCGAGGATTCGGCGCTGCGCACCAGCTTTTGAGCCCGTTTTGACGGTCGACCGCTACTGGCGCGGTAAAATCGCGCCTTCAATTTTCAGAAAGTCGCCATGTCTTCCCGCCTGATCTACGGTTTCCACGCCGTTACCGCCAAGCTCCGCCACGATCCTGCTGCCGTCAAGGAGATCAGTTTCGATGCCGGGCGCCAGGATGCGCGTCTGCGCGACCTGCTCAAGCATGCCGAACTGCAGGCGGTGAAGGTCCTGGCGCTGGATGCCAAGCGGCTTGACGGCATGGCGCCGGGCGCCAAGCACCAGGGCGTCATCGCCCGCATCGAGGGCGGCCGCAAGGTGGCGCATCTCGACGACGTGCTCGATACCCTGGAAGAACCGGCTTTCCTGCTCGTGCTCGACGGCATTACCGATCCGCGCAACCTTGGCGCCTGCCTGCGCGTTGCCGATGCGGCCGGCGTCCATGCCGTGATCGCGCCCAAGGATCGCGCTGTTGGCCTCACCGATGTCGCCGCCAAGACCGCCTGCGGGGCCGCCGAAACGGTGCCCTACGTGATGGTCACCAACCTGGCGCGCACGCTGCGCGAGCTGCAGGAACGGGAAATCTGCGTGATCGGCACGGCCGGCGAAGCAGAAGACGATCTCTATGCCGCAACCTGGCCGAAGGCAACCGCCTGGGTGCTCGGCGCCGAAGGCGAAGGCATGCGTCGCCTGACCCGCGAGAACTGCGACCAGCTGATCAAGATCCCGATGCACGGCACGGTGGAAAGCCTCAATGTTTCCGTCGCGGCCGGCGTCTGCCTGTTCGAAGCCCGCCGGCGCCTCGGCTGATTTAAGGCCGGGCGGCAGTCAGGCTGGAAGCAGATTGTTGAGGTTTGACAAGATGATTTCTTCCAGTTCATTGACGAGAGGACTTGATTCGGCTTGTGCGCGATACAGCATCAGATTGATCGTTGGCAGTTCGGGTAAGTCTTCAAGTATCTGCAAATGCTTTGGTAATCCGACCCGTGTGCGGACACTGATTCCCAGGCCAGCGCTGACCGCGGCCCAGATGCCACTCAGACTCGCGCTGCTGAAAGTTACTCGCCAGGGAATTCCGGCTCGATCAAGCGTATTGGTGGCAGCGCTGCGCATCAGGCAGGGAGCGTCAAAGGCGACTAGCGGCAACGTATCCATTTGCCAATTGGGTTTTTCTCCGTGGCGTCCGATCCAGCACATGGCAAGCTCCGCCACTCGCCGGCTGTAAGGCAAATCCTTCCCGTTGTTCCAGGTAAGCGCCAAATCGAGTTGGTTCGTGTCGATCAGTTCGAACAACTCGGCATTGCGCGCGACACGGGCTTCGACGCGAACCTTTGGATGGGCGCGTACAAAGCAAGCGAGCGCCTCAGTGAGCAAGGTTTCACCAAAGTCTTCCTGTAATCCAAGGCGAACACAGCCTTCAAGGTCAGCACCGCGTATAGCGCTGGCTGCCTCGTCATTGAGTGTTAGCAGACGCTTGGCATAGCTGAACAGAACTTCGCCGTGCGGTGTTAGTGACAAGCCGCGTCCCGATTTGCGCAGGATGGGAAAGTCGACCTGTTCTTCAAGTTTTTTAAGCTGGGCACTGACCGCCGAGGTTGAGCGGCCGAGCCGATCAGCCGCTTTGGCGAAACTGCCCAGTTCGATACCCAGAACGAAGCTGCGTAGTACATCCAAATCAAAAGTCAGGGTTCGCATTTTAATCGTCCTGTATTTTGGGATCGATTGTTTAAAAATATCCGATATTCAGGATTATTTTTGCTTGCTATCGTGCCGACGTCAATTCAATTTCAATCAGGAGAATGTGATGAATACGGTGCAAAGCTATGGGCAACAAGCCATGGGGTTGGATGCAAGGAAGTTGGCACAGTTGACCGATGATGTCCTGTTCGGCGATATCTGGGAGCGTGTCGAATTAAGCAAGCGCGAACGCAGCATGGTGACCGTGGCAGCGCTCGTTGCCCTGTATCGTCTGGAGCAGTTGCCGTTTCACCTGCAGCGTGCGCTTGATAACGGCGTGAAACATGAAGAGCTGATCGAGATCATCACCCACCTGGCGTTTTATTCCGGATGGCCGACCGCAGCATCGGCCATCAAGTTGCTGAACGCCATTCGCGAGCGTGCTTGACTCAAGCCAGACAGGAGGTCACGAACCATGCCGTATGTCCGCATCTCTTTACTCCGGGGTAAAAAAACTTCGTATCTGAACGCTCTTTCGGAGAGCCTGCATCAGGCTCTGGTTGAGAGCTTTGCTGTGCCGCTCGCGGATCGATTCCAGATAATTCAACAACTGGCGCCCGAGGAGTTCATGTTCGATCGCCACTATTTATGTGGCCCGCGCAGCGACGATTTTGTACTGATTTCCATCTGTGCAGGTCGCCCACGTGATACGTCGACCAAGCAGGCTTTTTACTGCCGGCTGGTCGAATTGCTGGCGAAGTCGCCGGGGATACGCAGTCAGGACGTGATGGTGGTGATTAACACGACGGCACTCGATGAATGGTCTTTCGGTGATGGCGTCGTAACGCTGCTGGCCGATCAGCTTTCAATACCAGGCGGATTCGACATGAATCGGGATGCATGTTCATGAATTTGGCGCAGCAGTGACTTTAATTCGGCCGGCGGTATTTCCGCCACATGCTCCAGCTGAACACGAAAAGCCCGAGCCAGATCAGCCCGAAGCTGACCAGGCGGGCGTTCTGCAGCGGTTCGCCGAACAGCCAGACGGCGGTCAGGAACTGCATGCTCGGGTTGATGTACATCAGCATGCCGACGCTGGCCAGATCGAGGCGCTGCGTTGCCGCGGCGAAGGCCATCAGCGGCAGGGCGGTGAGCACGCCGGCGGCAACCAGCAGCCAGGCGGTCAACGCGTCCGGCGCGGCAAAAACCGCGTGACTGGCGGTTTGCCACTGCCACACGGCATAGATGCCGCACACCGGCAGCATGGCCAGGGTTTCCAGCCATAGCCCGGAAACGGCATCGACCGGCACCTGCTTGCGGACTAGGCCGTAGCTGCCGAAGCTGGCGGCGAGGAAGAGCGATACCCAGGGCAGGCTGCCCAGGCTGACCACCTCGTTGAGTAGCGCCGCGACGGCCAGCCCGACCGAAATCCACTCCAGGCGGTTGAGGCGTTCCTTGAGCACGAGCAGGCCGAGCAGCACATTGACCAGCGGTGTCAGGAAGTAGCCGAGACTGGAAGCGACCACCTGCTGGTTGGCGACGGCCCACAGGAAGACCAGCCAGTTGCTGCCGACCAGCAGCGCGGCCAGCGCCAGCATGGCGAACTGGCGCGGCGTTTTGAACACGGCCTGCACCTTGCCCCAGCCCTGGCGCAGGGTGAGCAGCAGGCTGACGAAAACGCAGGCCCAGACGGCCCGGTTGGAGAGCACGTCCATGGGGGCGACATGCGACAGCTGCCGGAAGAAAAGCGGGAAAAAGCCCCAGATGCCGTAGGCGAGCAGGCCGAAGCCGATGCCGGCGAGCGGGGTGCCGGGACGCATCGGGTCTAGTCTTCTTCGCGCAGGATGTCGAGCGCCGGCGACTGGAAGTCGCGCCGGTAAAGCACGATCAGCACGCCGATGGCGAGCGCGCCGAGGACGACCGGGTGGAGCAGCCAGCCGGAGGCGGCCAGGCCGAAGTAATAGGCGCGGATGCCGCGGTTGAAGTCGTCGCCGGCCAGGCTGTTGGCGCGCGCGACGCGCAGCGCGTAGCGGTCGATGGCCGGATCGCCGGCCTTGCCGAAGGGGGCGGCGCCAACCAGGATGCAGAGCAGGTTGAACTGGCGCAGCGACCAGGTGAACTTGAAATAGGCGAAGACGAAGGAAGCGAGCAGCAGCATCAGCTTGAGTTCGAGCAGTTCGCGGTTGCCCTGGCTGCCGAAGGGCAGTTCGGTGGTGAAGCTGAGCAGCTTGTCGGAGGCACCGAGCGCGGCGAGCAGGCCGGCGATGATGTAGATGGTGGTGTTGGCGTAGAACGATACGCTGGTTACCAGATTGCCGATCAGGGTCGAGTCGGCGACACGGATCTCGCGCTCCAGCATGCGCTGCGCCCATTGCAGGCGGTAAGCCTGGCTGGTGCGGACGAGGCCGCCTTCGCCCCAGCGGCTGTGTTCCGAATACCAGGCGTAGCCGGCCCAGGAAGCGAAGAAAACGGCCACCGCGAGCCAGTCGACCGTAGCGAGATGAGGAAGTGCGTTCATGGCGTGGAGTTTGCCACAAGGCAGGCCGTCTGCGCGTTTCAGGCGGCGCCGGGAAGACGCTTCTTACCGCCGATGACGAGGCCGATGCCGCCGAGGATGGCGAGCGAACTGAGCAGCAGTTGCCAACTGATCGCTTCGCCGAGAAAGAGCACGCCGCCGAGTGCGGCCAGCACCGGCACGCTCAGTTGCAGGCTGGCCGCCGTGGTTGCGGCGAGGGCCGGCAAGGCGGCATACCACAGCGCGTAACCGAGGCCGGAGGCGAGGCCGCCCGAGGCCAGTGCGTAGATGACGCCGGCCGCGTCGAGATTGATCCGTTCCAGGCCGGCCAGGCTGAGGATGAGGCAGAAGGGCAGGGCGCGCAGGAAATTGCCGGCGGTGGCCACGGTCGGATTGCCGAGGCGCTTGCCGAGCAGGGAATAGACGCCCCAGGCGACACCAGCGGCGAGCATCAGCGCGGCGCTGAGCGGCGGTGGCGCACTGCCCAGGCCGGGCGCGAGCAGGCTGAGCAGGCCGCCGAGAGCGAGGACGAAACCAGCCGTCTGCAGCGCCTGCAAGCGTTCGCCGCGCCACAGGCCGGTACCGATCATGGTCATCTGCACGGCGCCGAACAGGAGCAGGGCGCCGACCGCGGTCGGCAGGCTGAGATAGGCAAAGGAAAAGCCGGCGGCGTAGATGAACAGTGCCGCCGCGGCCAGCCAGCTGCCGCCGGGCGGCGTCGCCGGGCCGCGCCAGCGCACGAGCAGCCAGAGCACGGCAGCACCGGAGGCGAGGCGCAGGCTGGTGAAACTGCCGGCGTCGATGCCGGTGGTTTTCAGCGCCAGGCGGCAGAGCAGCGAGTTGGCGGCGAAAGCGAGCATGGCGAGGACGACGATCAGGGCAAGGCGGCGGACGGGCATCGATATTTTTCCGGGGCTGGCGGGCGGCAGGCTGTGCTTGGGAAAGCGCGGTGGCGCCTTAAGTTCCCTTGCCCTTCAGGGCGCGGACTTCGAAGCTGGCTTCGTCCATCGTTTCGCCGCGCCCGTTTTCCAGGCGCAGCTTGTGGCGGCCGGGTTGCGGCAGCCAGGATAGTTTGTCGCCGGCCTTGCCGAGCGCCTTGTCGTCGAGGCGCCAGCGCCAGTCGGGACCGGCCGCGGCGGACAGGCGCAGCGGCACGCGCTGGCGTTGCGGCGGGATGTCGGGATCGAGCGCAATGACGCTGCCGTTCGCCGGGTAGGCGATGCGCGCCAGCGCCGTGCTCGGCGCGGCGCGCACGACCGGCATCTCGGTGCCGGCGAGGAACCATTCCGCGCGTTGCGGCTCGCGCGCCGGTTCGAAACGGATTTTTGTCCGGACCAGACCGGCCGGGGCGGCGGGCGGCGCGCTGCGCACGCCCGGTCGGGCATGGCGCGCATCGCCGCGCTGCAGCCAGTCCATGACCTCGCGCCAGACCGGCGCCGCGCCGGACACGCCGGAGACGTCGTGCATCGGGCTGCCGCTCGCATTGCCGACCCAGACGGCAACGGTGTAGCGGCGCGAGTAGCCGATGCACCAGTTGTCGCGCATGTCCTTGCTGGTGCCGGTCTTGGCCGCAGCCCAGTAGGGCGTGGCGAGCCAGGATTCAAGGCCGAAGGTGGTGGCGCGCGCATTGCGGTCGGCGAGGATGTCGCTGACCAAAAAGGCACTTTGCGGCGTGTTGACCGCATGCGGTGTGCCGTCGAAAACGCCGGCGCAGCCTTCGCGACGACAGGGCGGCTCGGCCGCAGCCTTGCCCCGTACGGTGCGCAGCGGCGTCCAGAGGCCGGCGTTGGCCAGCGTGCGGTAGGCGTTGGCGAGCATGAGCAGCGAGACGTCGGCCGAGCCGAGCGCCAGGCTGTAGCCGTACCAGTCGCCGCTTTCCTTGAGGCTGCTGAAGCCGCTTGCCTTTAGGCGTTGCTGGAAGGCATCCGGGCCGAGCCGGACCAGGGTCTTGACCGCCGGCACGTTGAGCGAGCCGGCCAGCGCGACGCGCGCCGAGACCCAGCCGCGGTAATGCGGCTCGTAATTCTGCGGCGCGTAGAGGCCGTTGCCGGCGTCGAGCGTCAGTGGTGCATCCTCGATCAGCGAGGCCGGCGTCAGCTGGCGGCGCTCGAAGGCCTGTGCATAGAGAAAGGGTTTCAGCGTCGAGCCGGCCTGGCGCAGCGCGGTCACGCCATCGACCTCGGCGGCGCCCGAGAGATCGCCGCTCGAACCGATCCAGGCGAGGATCTCGCCGCTCGCATTGTCGATGGCGACGAGGGCGCCGTCCTCGACGTTCTGCCGGCGCAGGGCCGACAGGTGGCGGCGCAGCGCCTCGCCGGCAAAACGCTGCAGGTCGCCATCAAGGGACGAGCGTAGCGGTCGACCGGTCGAATTGAGCATTTTCCGCGCGAGATGCGGCGCCAGTTGCTCGCCGGGCGGTGTTGCCGGCGCGCTCAGGCTGCCGCCCAGGGCGAGCGTCGCAAAGCCGTCGAGACCCTCGCATTCGCTGGCCCGGTTCATTTCCTTGAGCAGATTGCAGGCGCGTTTGACGACCAGCGCCGGGGCCGCGTTCGGGGCGCGCAGCAGGGCCGCGGCCAGCGCCGATTCGCGCTCGTCGAGACCGTGCGGCCATTTGCCGAACAGCTTGCGGCTCATCGCGCCGACACCCTGCAACTCGCCGCGGAAATCGACGAGGTTGAGATAGGCCTCGAGAATCTGCCGCTTGTTCCAGGAGCGCTCCAGGCGCAGCGCAGCGGTCGACTGCGAGATTTTGCCCAAAATGCTGCGTCGACCGCTGCGTTTCCCGTCTTCGTCGAGCAGTCCGGCCAGTTGCATGCTCAAGGTGCTGGCGCCGCGCGTGCGGCCGCCCCAGAAGTTCGTCCACGCCGCCTTGCCGGCCGCCTGCCAGTCCACGCCATCGTGTTCGAGAAAGCGCTTGTCTTCGGAGACGATCACGGCGCGCACGAAGGCCGGCGCAATGTCGTCCAGCGCGGTCCACGCCTCGCGGCGGCCGTTTTTGTCGAGGCGCAGTGTGTGCAGCGGCCGGCCATCGCGGGCGAGCAGCGTCGCGTCCGAACTGACGTAACCGGCGCGCACCTCGCTGTAGGTCGGCAAGGCAAGCGCCGCCGGCGGCAGCATGCCGAGCAGGAAGAGCAGGCCAGCCCGCCCTGCGATAGGGAAACGCTGCGCCAGGGTCAGACCTTGTAACGCTCGACGTTGCTGCGCATGGCGTTGGCCAGTTGGCGGATGTTGCTCGCTTCATCGGCCGAGATGCGCACGCTGTGGCTGCTCTGCTCGGAGGCCTGGGCGACCCGCTCGACGCGCTGGGCGATGTCGTAGCTGGCGGCGCCCTGTTCGCGCATGGCTTCGTCGATATCGGAGAAGACGCGCAGCACTTCGCCATTGGCGCCGCGGATCGCTTCGATCGCTGTGCCGGCTTCTCCAGCCAGGCGGGTGCCGTTTTCGAGGCGTTCGATGGTGTTTTCCATGGCGGCGACGGCGCTCTGCGAGCGGCTCTGGATGTCACCGATCATCGCGGCGATTTCGCCGGTCGCTTTGGTTGTGCGTTCGGCCAGCTTGCGCACCTCATCGGCGACGACCGCGAAGCCGCGCCCCTGTTCGCCGGCGCGCGCTGCTTCGATGGCGGCGTTGAGGGCAAGCAGGTTGGTCTGGTCGGCGACTTCCTTGATCACCTGAACCACGGAGGAAATGCGCTGCGAGTGTTCGCCCAGTTCGGTGATGGTCGTGCCGACCGTACGTACCTGCACCGCGATGTCACCCATGGCACTGACCGAGTTGCCGATTACCTTGCCGCCGGTTTCCGAGTATTCGCCGGCCGTATTAGCGATGTTCAGCGCCTCGCGGGTATGGTCGGAAACGGAAGTGATGCTGACCGACATCTGCTCGACCGAGGCGGCCATTGCCGAGGCCGATTCGCTGCTTTCGTTGGCGGCGCCGGCGGCGCTGTCGGCGGCACTGGCCAGCGTCACCGTGGCTTCGTCAATGCGGATCATGCCCTGGCGCAGTTCGCCCAGGCTTTGTTGCAAGGTGCCCATCAGGTCGTTGAAGGCGGTGGCAGTGATGCCCACTTCGTCCTTGCCGCTGACCACGATACGACCGGTGAAGTCATGGTCGCGCGCGGCGCGCGTGATCAGCTGCTGCATGCTGGCGAGCGGGCCGCTGATCGAGCGGATGGTGTAGATGGCGATGCCCAGGCCAAGCAGCAGGCCGGCGAGGGCGGTGAGCACGGCAAGCATTTCGAGGCGGCCGTTGCGGGCACTTGCCGCAAGCTGGCTGGCCTTGACGGCTTTCTCCTGGGCTTCGGCCATGCCGCGCAGCAGCGGATTCATCTGCTTTTCGAAATCGCCATTTTCCTTGAGGAAGCGGGCGACGTTGGCGGTGGAGAAATCCCCGGCCTGGATCGACTTGAGCATCGGCTGGATGACGCTTTCGGTGTATTTCTTGTAGAGCGGTTCGAATTCGCGCAGGATTGCCGCTTCCTCGCTGTCCGGCAGCAGGTGGTCGCGCAGCGAGACAAAGGTCTCGTCCATCCATTTCAGGTTCTTGTCGATGACTTCGAGATGAGCGCCGATCGGATGTTCGTGCAATTTGGCGTAATCGCTGGCCGGATTGTGCTGCAGGGCGCGGAAGACCTGGCCGCTGTTTTCCACCACCAGGCGGCGGATACGGGCCAGTTCGCGCATCGGCAGGGTCTGGTGCTGGAAGATGGATTCGATCTCGGCTTCGGCCGAATTGGCGATGTAGAAGCCGATGCCGCCGATGCTGGCGAGGGCGAGCGCAAAAAAGGCAACCAGCCCGATCAGGCGGCTGCGGATGCTGATATTGGACATTTGGATTTCACCCCTTTGATTTTTGAGTTATGCGACTGAGGCCCGGGATCATGGGCGTTCCAGCCGGTCGGAGGACTGATTTGATAATTTCAACGATACGCCTTGCGCACACAGGACTCCACCTCAATTTTGCATTTTTTCCTTGCTGGCGGCTTACGTGGCGAAAAGGCTGCACGGCGGGGATCGGTGCTATGCTGAATGACGCAAAATCATCGGCCGGCCATTTCCCTTGGTTAATGCGTCGGGCAGGACATCCCTATCCGACCCGGGCCTGTGCCCGGCGCCCCGCCAACAATCCTGCCGGCCCTGTGGCCGGCCCTGCAAACTGGTGCCCTGCCGATGATCGAATCCATTCTCCTGACTGCCGCCCGCATCTTTACCTTCAACCGGCAGCAGCATCTGACCAACGCCAGCGGCTTTTTCTTCGCGCGCGGCGAGCGGCTGTTCCTGGTCACCAGCCGGCATGTGCTGTTCGATGAACCGAGCAAGCATTTTCCCAATCGCATCGAGATCGAGCTGCATATCGATCCCGACAACATGGCGCGTTCGACCGGTTTCTCGATGCCGCTCTACCGCGATGGCAAGGCGGTCTGGCGGCAGGCGACCGATGCGGCCGGCGAGATCGACGTCGCCGTGCTCGAGATCAATCGCGAGGCCTTGCCCAAGACGACCGTCTTCCGCGCCTTCACGCCGGCCCACCTGCTGGCGCCGGACGACCAGATCGAGGTCGGCAGTTCGCTGCTGGTGGTCGGCTTTCCGCTCGGTTTTCACGACACGCTGCATCACACGCCGGTGGTGCGCCAGGCCATCGTCGCCTCGTCCTTCGGTCTGCGCTTCCAGGGCGAGGGTTATTTTTTGACCGATGCGCGCACCCATCGCGGCAGCAGCGGGGCGCCGGTGGTCATGCGGACCAGCGAGGAAAAGCCGGAACTGGCCGGCCTGCCGTGGATGTTGCTCGGCATTCACTCGGCACGGCTCGATGTCGGCACGCGCGACCTCAAGCTCGATGAGGCGCTCGGCCTCAATTGCGCCTGGTACGCCGACCTGCTGCTGATTCTGACCAAGGACTGATTTATTTTGCGCTGCCCGGTTTATCACCGGGCATCGGCCTATAGTGGGTCGGACCGGCAACTGCCGGAGTCAGTCAGGAGTACGAGCATGGGCAAGACGACGAAAAGCAACAAGGAAACCAAGAAGGCCGCTGTATTGACGCCGAAGGAAAAGAAATCCGCCAAGCAGGTCAAGAAGCACGCCGGTGACGTCGCGCCCCTGATCCACCGCTAGGCGTTTTCAGTTCAGGCAGCGCCCTTGAGCATGCTCAGGGCGACCTGTTCGGCCACCTTGATGCCGTCCACCGCCGCCGACAGGATGCCGCCGGCGTAACCGGCACCTTCGCCGGCCGGGAAGAGACCGTGCGTATTCAGGCTCTGGCACTCGGCATTGCGCGTGATGCGGATCGGTGACGAGGTGCGCGTCTCGACGCCGGTCAGGATCGCATCGGCCATCGCGAAGCCGCGAATCTGCTTGTCGAAAGCCGGGATCGCCTCGCGCAGCGCTTCGATCACGTAAGCCGGCACGCAGCTTGCCAGGTCGGTCATGTGCACGCCCGGCTGGTAGGACGGATCGACCTCGCCCAGCGCGGTCGACGCCCGGCCGGCCAGGAAATCGCCGACCCGTTGTGCCGGTGCGGCATAGGTGCCGCCGCCGGCAACGAAAGCCGCCGATTCCCACTGCCGCTGAAAATCGATGCCGGCCAGCGGATTGGTCTTGAAGTCGCCGGGGAAATCCTCGGGATTGACGTTCACCACCAGCGCCGCGTTGGCATTGCGCTCGGCGCGCGAATACTGGCTCATGCCATTGGTCACGACGCGGCCTTCTTCCGAAGTCGCCGCAACTACCTGGCCGCCCGGACACATGCAGAAACTGTAGGCGGTACGGCCGTTCTTGCAGTGATGCACCAGCTTGTAGTCGGCGGCGCCGAGCAGTTCGTTGCCGGCATTCGGGCCGAAGCGGGCGCGGTCGATCAGGGCCTGCGGATGCTCGACGCGGAAACCGATCGAGAAGGGCTTGGGCTCGATATAAACGCCCTGCGCGTGCAGCATCTGGAAAGTGTCGCGGGCGCTGTGCCCGATCGCCAGCACGACATGCCGGCTGGCGATTTGCGTGCCGTCGGCGAGCGTCACGCCGGTGACCTGGCCATCTTCGATGTCGATACGGTCGACCTTGCTCGAGAAGCGGATTTCACCGCCCAGTCCGGTGATCGTCGCGCGCATGTTCTCGACCATCTTGACCAGGCGGAAGGTGCCGATGTGCGGCTTGCTGACGTAGATGATCTCTTCCGGCGCGCCGGCCTTGACGAATTCCTCGAGCACCTTGCGGCCGTGGAACTGCGGGTCCTTGATCTGGCTGTACAGCTTGCCGTCCGAGAAGGTGCCGGCGCCGCCTTCGCCGAACTGCACGTTCGATTCCGGGTTGAGCTTGTTGTCGCGCCACAGGCCCCAGGTGTCCTTGGTGCGCTCGCGTACGGCCTTGCCGCGTTCGAGGATGATCGGTTTGAAACCCATCTGGGCCAGCACCAGGCCGGCGAGCAGGCCGCAGGGGCCGGTGCCGATCACGATCGGGCGCTCGCTCAGCCCGGCCGGCGCCTGTGCCACGAACTTGTAATTGGTGTCCGGCGTCGGCGCGATGTGGGCGTCGTTGTTGGCCGCCTTGAGGCGCTGCACGACCGCGGCTTCGTCGCGGATCTCGACATCAAGCGTGAACACGAAAACGATGTTGCTGCGCTTGCGGGCATCGTAACCGCGCCGGAAAACCGTGAAATTCAGCAGGTCGACCGGTGCGATGGCGAGGCGTTCGACAATCGCGGTGCGCAGGTCGTCGTCGGTGTATTTCTTGAGCGGGAGCTTGATTTCGGTCAGGCGCAGCATGGTGTCTATCCGTGGGGGCGCATTGCGGGCGCGTATTCTAACGCAGGCCGGGCGGGCCGCCGAGCGGCGCGCCACCGGCCGGGAAAATCAGGTCGCAGCGGCAGTCGACCGGTGTTCGATCAGGCGGCCGCGGCCGGCATCCTTGGCGGCGTAGAGCGCTTCGTCGGAACGCAGGAGCAGCGCGCTCAGTTCGTTTTCGTCGGCCAGGCAAGCCAGGCCGGCGCTGTAGTCGAGGGGAAAGCCGAGCGTCGCCGTGGCGCGGGCGTGCAGGGCGCTGCGCAGGCGATGGTCGAAGGCGCGCGCGGCGCCGGCCTCGGCCATCGGCAGCAGGACGCAGAACTCCTCGCCGCCGATGCGCGCGACGATATCGCCGCTGCGCTGCTGCTCGCGCATCAGCTGCCCGAACAGGCGCAACGCCTCGTCGCCCTTTTCATGGCCGTGTTCATCGTTGACCCGCTTGAAATGGTCGAGGTCGAGCGAGAGCAGGGCAAGCGGCTGGCGGTAGCGGCGGGCATTGGCAAAGGCGCGTTCGGCCTGCTCGTTCCAGCCGCGCCGGTTGAGGATGGTGGTCAGCGGGTCGATCACCGCCTGGTCGCGCAATTGCTGTTCGGCTTCTTCCCGCCAGGCAACCAGCACCGAAACATTGGTCAGGACCAGCGTCGCATTGGCGACGACCAGGGCGAGCAGGTTGATCGGGTGCGGCGCCGCGAAATTCGGATACAGCTCGCTGAAAAAGGCGCCGAGGATGCCGCGTGCCAGGGTCAGCAGCGCCATGGTCGAGCAGCAGATGAACAGCGCGTGCCGCCAGCGGCCGTGCAGCGCGCTCGATGAATTGAGGGTGGCACTGGCGAGGATGGCGACCTGCAGGGCGATCAGCGCATTCGACCAGCCGACCCGCCAGGCGTAGCTGTCGAACAGGAGCACGTAGCCGATCGGCATGGCGATGACCAGCGCGAGGAGTACGGGTGCAAAGCGGCGCGGCCCGAGCCAGCGGCCGAGCGCCTGATAGAGCAGCCAGTTGCTGGCGCTGAAACAGGCCATCGAGACGGCCGAGAGTGCCAGGTTGGGCCACTGCGCGCCCCATTGTTCGGAGAGGATGACAGCGATCCAGGCGCCGGCATGCACGATCAGCGACAGGCGTGCCGCATGCGCTGCCGGGCTCAGCGCCCGCCCCATGATGATGGGGAGCAGGATCGCCAGCGCCAGCAGATTGACGACGTTGACGACGAGCAGGGTTTGCGGATCGAGTGTCATAACGGTCTATTCTGGGTTCTGGCCGGGAATTGTCAAAGCGGAATCCGGTCATCCGGATCGGGGCCTGCTCGGGCAATGCATTCGGGCATAGGTTCCCGGAAAAAGCCGGTGCCGGCCGGTGCCGTACGGTCGACGGCGCCGGGAAGACCTTTTTCGGCCCGTCCGGCTGGCGGTCGACGTGGCTCAGGCCGGCGTTTTTTCCGTGCGCCGGGCGAGCAACGGCAAACCGAGTTGCTGGCGCAGTTTCTGGCAATCGGGATTGGGCGTGCCGTCGGCCTGCCAGTTGGCGAATTCGCGGCAGGGCGTCGGCCGGTTGCTGTAGATCGTGCAGTGGATGCCCGGCCGGCCGAGTTCGCCGCGCAGCGCAACGCAGCGTCCGTGGCCGCTTTCGGTGCCCTGCATGCAGGCAATCAGCGGGGTGACCTGGCTGGTCAGCTCGGCCGGCACGAAACCGCCCAGGCCACCGGTCAACTCGCCGCAATAGAAGGAAACGCGGTAATGCGCGCAGCAGGCGCCGCAGTCGAGGCAGGGATTGTCCGGCGTCGCGGACGCGGGAGCAGCGGGAACCGGGGAGGCGTGAATTCCTTGGCTCATCTTCGGAAAACGGGAAAAACATGGACAGGGACGCGAATTTAATCAATTCGGCCCGGTTTTGTCAGCCTCCGCTGGGTTGCCCAGGCGTTGCGCCGCTTCGATGACGGCGAGCACGCTCGGGTGGGTCAGGCGGCGTTCGACCGAGATCGCGAAATAACTGACCTGGACCTCCGTCGTCCGGCCGAGCACGGCCAGCTTGCCGGACGCGACGAATTCCTCTTCGGCAATGCTCGCGATGGGAAAGGCGCCAATGCCGCGCAGGCCGAAGGCGGCCATCAGCGCCGTGTCGTCGAACTCGCCGGCAACGCGGGCGCGGATGCGCTTGCGTTCGAGCCAGGGCTGCAGGCTCTTGCGCAGGGTCGAATCCTCGCCGGGCAGGAGCAGCGGCAGATGGTTGAGGCAGGCCGGGAAGTCGGCGGCATGCAGCGCCGCCTGCTCACGGGCGATCAGGAAGGACACGCCGGAGTCGAGCAGGCGATGGTTGTAGGCGCGCACGCTGAAACCGGGCGGCAGCGGGCCGTCGGAAATGACCATGTCGAGCTCGTGGACCGCCAGTTGCGCGAGCAGGCGGTCGAGTTGCCACTCGCGGCAGGCGAGGCGGGTCGGTTGTTCGCCGCGGATGGCCGGTTCGAGCAGCGTGCAGGCGAGCGACTTGGGCACCGCATCGGAGACGCCGACGCGGAATTCGGTCGGCCGGCCCTGCGGGTGATGCTTGATCATGACCTCAAGTTCGGCGCTCAGCGCGAACAGTTCGTCGGCGTATTCGAGCGCCATCTTGCCGGCCTCGGTGAGCACGATGTTGCGTCCCTGGCGGGCGAACAGCTCGGTGCCCAGGCTGCTCTCGAGCAGGCCGATCTGGCCGCTCAGCGTCTGCGGCGTGACATTGATCGCGGCGGCGGCGCGCGCCACGCTGCCGGCCCTGGCGACCTGCCAGAAGTAGAAGAGATGCTTGTGATTCACGGGAGCTGGTTATCCATCGAGAAAGCCGCATGATTAACTGAAATAAATCGAATTTATTTTAATCCGCACATGCGCTAACTTGCTAACCCGATTCCGCGCGGGCCGATTCTGCTCATCGTCCGGTCCGTCACGCCCAGTCCCCTTCTTCGAGGTTTTGCATGCTTTCCGCCCTTGTCGTCGTTTTCATCATCGCTTATGCCGCGATCGCGCTCGAGCACCCGCTCAAGATCAACAAGTCCGCCTCGGCCCTGATCGGCGCCGGCCTGCTCTGGACAATTTATGCCATGGTCCAGGGCGATCCGCACCTGGTCGGCGAGCAACTCGGCGAGTCGCTGACCGGCACGGCGCAGATCGTCTTCTTCCTGATGGGGGCGATGACCATTGTCGAAGTGGTCGATGCGCACAACGGTTTCGAAGTCATCACCAAGCGCATCCGGACGACCAAGCTGTCGTCGCTGATGTGGCTGGTCGGCTTCGTGACCTTCTTCCTCAGTTCCATCCTCGACAACCTGACCACCACCATCGTGATGATCTCGCTGATGCGCAAGCTGCTCGCCAAGCACGACGACCGCCTGTTCTTCGCCGGCATCATCGTCATCGCCGCCAACTCGGGCGGCGCCTGGTCGCCGATCGGCGACGTGACGACGACCATGCTGTGGATCGGCGGCCAGATCACTTCGCTTGCCATCATCAAGTCGGTGCTGCTGCCGGCCCTGGTCAGCATGCTGGTGCCGATGGCGATCACCGCCTGGGTCCTGCGCGGCAAGGAGGTGGTCAGCCCGGAGGCGGTCGATAGCGATCACGGCCTGCACACCAGCGAGTTCGAACGCAACCTGATGTTCTGCATGGGGATAGGCATCCTGGTTGCCGTGCCCGCCTTCAAGACCGTGACCCACCTGCCGCCCTTCATGGGCATCCTGTTCGGGCTGGGCCTGCTCTGGCTGGTCGGCGATCTCGTGCATCGTCACAAGGAAGACGAGTTCAAGGTGCATTTCACGCTGGCACACGCGCTGAGCAAGATCGACATGAGTTCGCTCGTCTTCTTCGTCGGCATCCTGCTCTCGGTCGCCACGCTCGAACACACGCACATCCTGACCTCGCTCGCCCAGTGGCTGGATGCAGCGGTCGGGCGACAGGAAATCATCGTGCTGATCATCGGCATCGTCAGCGCCATCGTCGACAACGTGCCGCTGGTCGCCGCCTCGATGGGCATGTACGACCTGGCGCGCTTCCCGGCCGACCATTTCCTCTGGCAGTTCCTCGCCTACTGCGCCGGTACCGGCGGTTCCATCCTGATCATCGGCTCGGCGGCCGGGGTCGCCGCGATGGGTCTCGAGAAGATCCACTTCTTCTGGTACGTGAAGAAAATCAGCGGCCTGGCCCTGGTCGGCTACTTTGCCGGCGCCGCGGTTTTCCTCGTCCAGCGCGGGTTGACCGCCTAGGCGCTAGAGCGCGAAACGCAGCAGCAGGCTGGCGCCGCTTGCGATCAACAACAGGTTGAGCAGGCGCGCCAGCTGCTCGCGGCTGATCTTCAGGTCGATATGCCGGCCGAGCCAGACGCCCGCCGCCATCGCCGGCAGGAAGGCGAAGGCGGTGAGCAGCAGTTCCAGATCAAGCAGGCCGAGCGCCAGGCAGAGCACGATGCGCCAGGCCGTGGACAGGCCGATCAGCACCGCCTGCGTGGCGCGAAAAGCCTCGCGGCTGGCGAGGTGGCGTTCGAGATAGCTGGCATAG
>Ga0074199_1000302_pt1 | contig 89283 bp, 89 predicted proteins | sample EPASupsiteSAE347_FD_64528 | JGI IMG/M metagenome (GOLD analysis project Ga0074199, IMG submission 64528) | Bioremediated contaminated groundwater from EPA Superfund site, New Mexico - Sample SAE3-47 | ecosystem: Environmental > Aquatic > Deep subsurface > Groundwater > Contaminated ... | reverse complement strand
TCTCCATCTTTTAATAAACAAAGTATTCTTAATCTATTATCTTCGCCAATTACCCTAAAAAACTTAGACAAATCGTTAAATGCTAAAGATATATTTTTATTTATGCATTTCTTATTTTTCATATGTTTAATCAATATATATTGATATAATAACATTTAAGAATGAGGAGGTCAAACAAAAAATATTAAATAATCTTTTGAGCTAAAATAATTACTGATATCAAAAAACAGGCTTTTGCAGCCCGCTATTTCAATGATGCTCGCCTGGAGGGGCTACTTTCAAATAGCTCGTCAAAACCTTCTTGCCTAAAAATATTTTCAACTGCTTTAGGATAATTTATCTAATTTTATCGATTCTCTAAAATAATCACTGAGAACACTTTGGGTAACAAGACTATATTCTTCTGTTAAATAGTTATCACTTACTGAAACTAAAATATATCCCTGCCCCTCGTTTACTTTAATTCTTTTAATGTCTACATCGCGGACTAAATATACGTAACAGTCACAGTTATCGCCATGAGTGGCTTGTCTTTTTTTGTATAACCCAAAATATTCAAAATTAATAATATCTATATCCACCTCTTCTTTAATCTCTCTTTTTAAGCAGCTTTCCGTTGTTTCTAATTCTTCTACACCTCCGCCAAATAAGGTTATTTTTCCAGAATTAAGAATATCGGGATTATTATCTCGTTTTTGAAGTATCACTTTGCCAGATTTTTCTATCAACAAGGCACCGGCCCATTTTTTCATATTATCTATAGTTTTTTTAAAATAGATTTCTTCGCCTGTATATCCCAATCGTAAATCTTTACAGATAGGTGATTCTTTTTTAAAACCTTTTCTAATTCCTCAAAAAATATTCCTGATTCTTTCACGGAAATAGTTTTTCCCTCGTTACTCTTAATGTGAGTCTTAACTGCTCCGCAAGTCGGTGAGCCCTCTACCCCGTAAATTCCGCCAATTTTATAATTATTTTTGCGGTATAGTTTAACTTGCTCGGCTACCTTTTGAGCGACAGTTTCGGATATTTTTCTTGATTTTTTATTATTATAAAAGTCTTTAGTTTGAGGCTTGCGTTTAAGAGGCTCAAACATAAGCTGCGGACAATCGATGGGCACAATGCCGTAATTATTTTTAACACAAAAATTCAAGAACTCTTTTACCACCCCTGGGCATTTAGCTACGGTTTTGGCTCGAGCATTTTGATTAAGCAAGCAATGTACCGCAAAAATTATCTTTTTAGATCTATTCATGAATTTACATTATTTATATATTTCATTATGTTACTGACAAATTGCTTCGTCAGATTTTTACATGTTTTAAAACTATCACATTCCCAGCAACCACTTATACGCTTGTTTAAACAGCATTTTCTTATTACGCAATTTGGCTTACCGCCACCCTCTTTGCAAACCTTCGGGCAACGAAGCGATATCAGACTGCTTAATTCATCTTTAAACTGCTTGGACGGATCATTAACCGAACCACAAATATGAGTATTCTCTAGCGCATCTTTTAAAGATGCTGCTGCTTCTGAAACAACCATTTTGTAGCAGGTTGGACAATGCAGGCCACAATAGGCAATAAAGTTTTTATCTTTTTTAACCATATACGCAATTATAATTCAACCCCCTATTTTTTTGCTTCCCATTCTTGATAAAATTCACTCAAATATTGCTCCATTATCTTATGTCGATGTTGGGCAATTTTCTTTGCCGTTTTTGTATTCATTAAATCCTTTAAAAGTAGCAATTTTTCGTAAAAATGATTTATTGAAGCATTTTGGCTCTTTTTGTAAGACGAAAATGTTTTGTGTAATTTATATTTTTTATCAGGATTATATATTTCTCTTTGTTTGTAACCTCCATAGGCAAAAGTTCTAGCAATACCAACTGCACCTAAGGCATCAAGCCTATCGGCATCTTGTACAACCATGCCCTCGATGCTTTTTATTTTATTTTTAACTCCAGCCCCTTTAAAAGAAATCTCGTCAATAATATGACAAACCTGATTAATGATTCCCTGATCAACTTTTAATTTTTGTAACCATTTTTTTGATAAGATGCTTCCCTCTTTATCGTTATCATTGAATTTCCAATCAGCTATATCATGCAATAAAGCGGCTAACTGGATAACAAATAAATCGGCTTTTTCTTTTTTTGCCAAATATATGGCCATTTTCCAAACTCGATAAACATGCCAAAAATCATGGCCGCTACCTTCGCCGGATAATTTTTGTTTGGCGTAGATCGCTGTTTTCTTGATAATTACTTCTTTATTCATAAACTAATTATATCATATTTAAATGAAAATATTATAATACCGGAGGAAAATTGGCATCCAAATATTCATTACTAACACTATTTAAGGCTTTAATTTTAAAGCCACGGTCTTGATGGCGAGTTAGAAGATTAATCTGTTTCCTGGCCCAGTCCTTACAAACATCTCTTGTCATCGTTTCGTCCCACCATTTTTTAGTCATATACCTTTGATACAAAATATCAAAATCAACATACAAAAAAATAATTTCATGTTCATCGTTTAATAGAGATTCTTTAACTATATTTAAAGTATTATTATTAAAATCTAAATCTTGTCCCTTAATTAAAATGATTGAATTTATATTATTTTGGGAATATTCTTCAATAACTTTATTCAATTTTTTACGAAGCAGTTTGTTCCCGTCATTATCTTCTTGAACGACCCAATCTAAACTTTCATCGCAAACGATTATATTTTTATTTACCCAGCCTAGCCTAGCCAACAATTCTGCCGGTTTATTATTTTTTATATATTTAATAAATGTTTCCTTGCCAGCAGCGCTAGGCCCAAAGACCCAAATTATCTTATTACCCATATAATTGATAATAACATATAGTTCTAAAACCATAAACTTCTTATTTAAAATGGCCCTATTTCAGAGCTATTTAAAACTGCTCCGCGGATTACATATTCTCAGAGCTTTATAATATATAATCCAATTGTTAAAATTAGTTTGAATAAATTAAAAAGGATTGCCATATTCAGCAATCCTTTAGAAACCACAATTTTTAGCATGTTTCCTCTTGATAAACTCCATCTTTGACGCCCAGTTGATCCATTTTTTCCTTCAGCTCATTGTTTATTGCAATACTATAAACTGAGTTATAAAATATTTCATTATTTTTTTGATTATTCCAGGCTTCTTCAAGAGCTTCTGGTGAGTGAACAATAATAATTCTCGGAAACGGTATTACACCAGATTGTATCATAGCCATAGCCTGCCCACTTTTATCAAGTGTAATTAAAAGAACTGTGTTAATCTTCATTTGTCCTCCTATTTTTTAAATTAAACAAGTTGTTAAAGTAATAAAAAATAATACCGTAAAGGTATTATTTTTGTCAATGCTCGGAGTTTGGGGTATAGTTGGAACGGTTTTGGTAAATAAAAAACCCGCTCTCTCAATGGGAGCGGGTGCGGAAATTCGCATTTAATTATTTAGGTAAATTCCTCGCTTATTATTCCATACACCTTTTTCAAGTAATTCATATAAACCCTTGGGAAGATTTTTTTGGTGCTCGTTAATTTCACTGAATTTTATTTCATTATCTAAAACATCTATTCTGAAATAACGATTAAAATCAAGAACGTAAGCAGTCGAATAATTCGAAATCTTTCCAAGGAAATTCTTGTAATATATGCCCGGAACATAAGTTGTACCTTTTGAACTTCTCACAATCGGTATCCCAGGCAAGATGTCATTTTTTGAAGCTAAAACTTCCACCTCTATATAACCTGGTTTAACGGGAATATGTAGAGTTTCTTTTTCAAAATAAAACTTAACTATTGTGGAATCTGTGGCAACATATATATTATTTACTTTTTTAACTGATGAGGTAAATAAAGTAAAATACGCCACACAACACAATATTACGACTAACAAAAAAATTGTTTTTTTCATGGTTTATAATTATTTGGTTTACATTAAGGTTCATAACAGTATTCTTTTCATAAAAAAGACTGTTATAAACCTTAATGTCTCTGTTTGTTAAAGTGCGTTTATGACTATTTAGAATATCATAGAGACATAAAATTGTCAATACTTTAACAAAAAATAGACTAAAATTAGTCTATTTAATGTTTTTTCTCGGGGTCAGGCCTGCCTGCCGCCTGCCTGTCCGGTAGGCAGGGATTTCCGCCTCAGGCGCTCATCAATTCGCGCCCTCGTTGTCGCGGTTGGCGTCCAATATGCCCCCGGCATATTGTCCGACGTTCGCTACGCCTCGGTCTGCTGACCTTCGGCTAAGCTCACTTCCAACCTGTTCGAATCCTTGCGCGATCTCAGACAAATTAAAATACACCCAAATGGGTGTATTTTAATTTGCTCGGGGATAGGGATTCGAACCCCAATAAACAGGACCAGAACCTGTTGTCCTACCGTTAGACGATCCCCGAATATTTAATTTTTCTAATTAATCTTTTCCCACTTCTCTACTCCTCCTGGAACAAGTTTAAATAAAAAATGGACTTGCGGCCGTTTAGTATTTTTTAACTCTCTATATCTTTTTATATTTCTAACTTTTAACTTATTCAACAGGTGCCTGAATTCATAATCTAGCTGATCGCTATTTACTTTAATCTTTTTATTTAGAATTTTCAAGTTCTTAATTTTATCTTTTGAAAATTTATAACCCCGGGAGCTGGCTTCTAAATATAGACCCGTTAAGTAACTCTCAATATACTCTAATGATTTCTGGCTACTTTGAAAACGAATTAACTGCGGATGTTTTTTATAACCCTTTGTTTTCCCTTCCAAAACTTTTCTAGCTAGTAAACTTTCGCGCCAAACCGCCAAAAGACCCTGCCGATCCAAATACTTCGGGTTTAGGCTCCATAAACGCATATAAATTTAATCTAACTTCGGTCTCATCAACGGAAAAAGCGTTGTTTCTCTAATCGGCTTATCAACTAAAAAAGCAAATAATCTTTCTCCAAAACCAAAACCGCAGGTTGGCGGCATACCGTGTTCAAGCATTTCGACAAACTCAAAATCAGGCATCATCGCCTCCTTATCGCCGCGGTCAATTAATTTTTGCTGTTCTTTGAAGCGCTTATCCTGATCAATCGGGTCATTTAATTCAGAAAATCCGTTGCAAAGCTCACTCCCGGCGATAATAACCTGAAAGCGTTCAGTTAATTCTGGATTATCTAGCTTTGCTTTGGCGAGCGGGCTAACGAGCTTGGGATGATTAATAAGAAAAACCGGACCGGCGATACTTTTACGGCAATATTTCCAAAGTGAATCCATTAAACGTTCTCGATTATTACCCTCGTATTTAACCTTTAGTTCATCAAGTTTTTTAGTCATCTCTTTTTCTGTCGCCTGCAAAACATTAATTCCTGTCTGACTCAAAACTTCAGTAACGTAATCTATTTTTGGCCATTCACCGGCTAAATCGTATTCAAAACCCTTAGTTTTAAATTTCGTTTTACCAAAAACTTTTTGGGCAATTTCCTGATATAATTCTTGCGTTAATTTCATGCCCATTTCATAATCAGCATAAGCCCAATAGAATTCCATATTAGTAAATTCTTGCAAATGATCCGGACTCGACCCTTCATTGCGGTATACGCGACCAATTTCAAATACTTTTTCATAACCAGCGGCCATTAACCGTTTTTGCCATAACTCGCCCACGGAAATTCTTAAGAAGACATCTAAATCAAAGTCATCATGATGGGTTTTAAACGGATTTGCTTCGGCTCCTCCGGTTGTAACCTCGATTGTGGGTGTTTCTACCTCGAAAAAGCCATGATTCTTCATAAAACCACGAGTTACTTCCCAAAATAGAGACTTTTTATAGAATAAATCGCGCAGTTCCGGGTTTAAAAGCAAATCTAAATAACGTTTTCTGAGTTTTTCGTCTTCATCCTTGAGCCCGTACCAAGAATCCGGTATCGGTCGTAAAGCCTTGGACAGTAATTGCCAATCTTTGACCATAACGCTTTTCTCGCCCTTATGGGTTAAAAATACTGCACCCTGGACTTGAATAAAATCAGCAACATCAATTAACTTTAAAAAATTCTTATACGATTCTACGCCGAGATCTTTTTTAGAGAAGGCTAATTGGATAGTTCCACTAGCATCTTCTAAATCCGCAAAGGCTAAATTACCATGCTCCCGCTTTGAACGTAGTCGACCGACAATGTAAAATATTTTTTGAGATTCTGTTAAAGATTCAAAATCAGCTACCACTTTTTTAATTTCAAAATCACGCTTAACCTTAGCGGGGTAAGGATTAATGCCAGCTTTGGTAATTTCTTCTAGTTTTTTTATCCGATCGAGACGTTCGCTTATGGGCGTAGCCTCATTTTTAACTTCTTTTTTGTCGGACATAAGTTGATGATTATTCAATTTTTAAAATTTTATATTTAACAACTCCCTTCGGTGTTTCAACTTCAACCGCATCACCCTTTTTCTTATTCAAAAAAGCAACACCAAGCGGAGATTCGTTTGAAATTTTTCCATTTAGAGGGTCGGCCTCGTTAAAACTAACAATCGTGTACTGCTTTTCTTTGTCATTAGATTTAACCGTTACCTTTGAGCCCATCGCGACTTGCCCGTTAGGACCCTCATGTTGAACAACTGTTACATTTTTTAAAGTATTGGTAAGTTCGAGAATACGTCCTTCGTTTAAAGCTTGGGCATCTTTAGCTTCGCTATACTCGGCATTTTCGCTTAAGTCACCCAGTTCTTTTGCTCTCTCAATTCTCTCCGCGATTTCTTTGCGCTTAGTAGTTGTCAAGAGGTTTAATTCATCTTTTAGTTTATCATAGCCCTCTTGTGAGATAATTTGTTCGTTCATAATTTTATTTTATTGGTTGATATTATTTGATTTTTAATATACCCCATCTTGACGAATTAAACAAGCCCCGACAAGCAAAATTCCAATACCCAGCGGATGATTTAAATAGGGGGTAAAGAAATTTGTGGCCGCCAGGAAGATAATGCCAGAACTAAGGCCAAGAAGGAGCCAGTCCTTATTTTTATGTCCATAAATTAAAGTTTTTTTTATTAATTGAAAAACTAATAATAAGTAGGCTAAGAGTCCAAGCAGGCCGATTTTTAACCACAGATCAAAGTAGCCCCACTCAAAGGCATAAGTCGTGTACTCACCGGACGGATTTTTTTCTAGAACCCTGGGGTCGCGAGAAAAATAAGTAATTGTAGCGCCATAACCTTGCCCTAAGAATGGCTCCTTTTTTATTTCTTTTACTAGAACTGGCAAAAGTGACCAACGTGAAGCAAGAGCGGCTTCATTATTATTGCTCACTCGATTAATAAAATCAGCATTGAATGACCCCGGTTTGGGATAAGGAAAAATAGCCACAAGATAAATTAAAATAAAACCAGCCGTAAAACTAGCAACGAACCAAAAAGCGGCTAACAGGGCTTTGCGCCAAGAATATAGGCGCCAAATCACAAACAAACTAAAAATTAAAGCAGCCACCAGACCGACCCAAAAACTCCGGGAAAAACTAATTAAAATAACGCTAGAAAATAGGGCGGCCAAAGAAAAACTAATAATATTCTTATATTTTTTCAAGCTAGCGAAAAAGACCAGGAAAAAAGCGATACCGCTATAAATTTGCCCTTGAATAAATATACGTGGCCAACCAGACAGAGTGGGCGTCATTTCGCCGACTAAAGTTTTACGTAGCCAGGTATAAATATCGGGTGCAAAGCTTAAATTATGAGTAAAAACAAAGAGAAGGAATAATGTTTTTAAACTCAACCAAATAACACCTGCTAAAAAAATCGTTTGTAAATTTTTCCAAACCCCTTTTTCTTCCCCGCCCTTTTGAGTATAAATAACTATCGCCGGTAATAGCAAAAACCAATAAAGCCAAGCATTAAAATCACTAAAAATAAGATTAAAGGCGTGCCCCCGAAAATAGGCATTAACTACGCCAATTACTATAAATAGAGCGAAGAGACTAAAATATTTTTTATATTCAAAATCTTTTAAACTCAACAAATACGAACTGCGCCACCCCTCCTTAATTAGTTGACTAACAAACTTTATCGAAAATACCAATATAACCGCTAGCCAGAGAGCCATACGAATTGGCAGTTGCGCGCCGCCTAAAGGCAACACGAAAAGGTGCCCCATGGATCCGATAAACAGCTCGGCTAAAACCATGAGCAACCCATACTCCAATTTATAAAAGCTGAGCCCCAAGCAAAATAAAACCAGCAACCCAAATAATACCTGGTTTAATCCTGGTAGCGTTAAGGCTAAAAAAGAAAAAACCTCGATTATAATAAAAATACCGAGATAAATTAATAGATTGCGAATTATTTTAGGGCTTATCATAAATTAATTATTATAAATAACCATGTCGCCAGCCTTAATATCATGTTTTTCCGAATAGCCGCCGTTTAATTCTAAAACCTGGTTAGCAGGGGTTAGACTTTTATAACGAGTAATTGGGTTATTTCCTTCCGGCCTAAGATTAGCGGCAATATTTATTATTTTTCCATTATCTAAGAAAATAATATCCAGCGGAAAATTCATATTGCGCATCACGAATTCCCTGTCTTGCTTGTCCGGAAATACAAATAACATTCCACAATCAGCACAGAGAGAGGGGCGATTGCTTAAACCTGAATATTGGTCTAAAGCGTTAGAAACTATTTCGGCTTTAATAATTTGTTTATTAATTTTAATAGTAGAAATAAGCCTTTCTTCTCTTATGTTTTTATAAAAAAATAATAAAAAAATTATATTTATTAAAAGTAATAAGCCTAAAATACTAAGTCCAATCTTTTGTTTTCTATTCAAGGCCATGTTTTTCTTTAACTATTTTAACGGCATTTTTATATTTTTTAACTGAAGGCAAGAAAGGCAAAAATTTATAAGCCACGGCCGGTAGCCAAGAGCTGATTGTCCCGCCTGGCGTTACGGTAAATAATATTTCGGGCACAAAAACGCCGATATGCCCTTCTTCAAGCATTGTTAGCCATAAATCCCAATCCTGAAGCTTTTTTATACTCTCATCCCAACCATTAGCTGAATAATCACTTCGCCTAATTAAAGACATGGTGTGGATATAGGGCATTTTTTTTAATTTTTCTGGATCAAAGTCGCCCAATTTGAATAATTTTTTGCCCCACATAAAAGAAGAATAGGCATAACTCGCGCTCGGGTTATTTTCTAAATAAGCTAAAAGAGTCTCTAGGGCCTGAGGATGTAGAATTGCATCGGCATCACAAAAAAATAAATATTCGCCTTTCGCTTCTCGGTAGCCACGATTACGAGCCGCCGGCGCTCCAAGATTAATTTGATTCAAAAATAAATAATGGTCGGCTGTCTTAAGCGATCGCAAATAATTAGCACATAGATTTTCTACGCCATCACTTGAACCGTCGTTTACAATAATCACCTCATAGTCCTGATAACTCTGTTTATTTAAACTATCCAAAGTTTTTATTAATTTAGCCGCCTGATTATAAACAGGAATAATTATAGAAATCATAAAAACTATTTAATAAATTGCCAAATTTTTAAAGCCTGCTTTTCCCAATTAAACTCTTTTAGGGCTCTTTCTTTACCCTGCTGACCTAATTTATCGCGTAGTGTCGGATCGTTAGCTAGGCGCATGATAGCTTGTCCAATCGTGTCAATCCTCTCGGGGTCAACCATTAACCCTGTTACTTCATTAACAACCGCGTCGTGGACGCCGCCCGAATTACCGGCAATCACCGCCTTACCACATAAGTTTGCTTCCAAATAAACAATTCCAAAACCTTCAAAGTCTCCAGAAATATCACGGGAAGGCATAATAAAAATATCACATAATTTAAGCCAAATCCATTTTTCCGCGTCATTCAGCTCGCCTAAAAAAATAATTTTTTTATCATCAGAGGCGGGCACTAATTTTTTTAAATATTCTTCGCGCGGTCCAGCGCCGGCAATAAAATAAATTAAATTATTACTATTTTCTTCTGGTATTTGCACCAAAGCCTCAATTGTTCTATCTACTCCTTTTCTTTTTACCAACCTCCCTAAACTCAGTAGAATCGTCTTCCCCTCTAAATGATAACTATTTTTAATATCACGCAAATCGTTAGCGTCTGTATCGGGCACACCGCCCTCAATCCCAGGGTTAAAAACTTTTGTTTTTTCTTCTAATTCAGGACAAAATTCTAATAGTCTTTCCTGAACATAACTATTAGCGCAAATAATTTTATTGGCGCGTTTCAAAATTAATCGACTTAATATCCGCTTCCGACCCACTCTGAGCGCTAAAGCTAAATCCATGCCGTGTAAAAAAACCGTATATTTTATAGGTTTAAAGAGAGAGACGAAGTAGGCCACCGTGCCGAGCGGTAAAATATGACCAACCAATAAATAATCAATCTTATCTTGAGCTAATTTTCGGTTAAGCAAAGAAATAGCGCGCCACCAAGGAAAGAGACCGCGCGCCGCTAAAAGTTCTCCTCGATTATTATCAATCACGACCAATTTTTCTTCAATTGGCCAATACTTAGCAAGATTACCGTAATAATTGGCAACGCCGCCATGAAAAGGAGGATATTCTAAAGTAAACAACAAAGTTTTCATAAGTTAATGTTTAAAAGATTGTAGGACGCTAGTTAAGTCAGCTTTTTTAAATCCACCCAGACTTAGCAGTAAAGAAAAATAAATAAAAGCTCCGCAGATTGTAGCCACAAAAACATTTAAATAAGTCTTCCCGAAAAAAATGATCAATCCCATAATTAAAGAGGAAAACAGAACCTTAAGAAATATTCTTATATTTTTTCCAGATCGATAAGTAATTATTTTTCTAACTGATAGTATTCCTAAAACGAACATTAAGGCGTTAGTTATTAAAACGGTAAAACTAGCACCAACCGCTTGCCAATAAGGAATCAGTAACAAGTTAAGAATAATGCTCGCGACAGTCACTACCCCCATATTAAAGGTGTTTTTTCTTTGTTTGTCGCAAGCGTTAAGAAGCGAACCGATCGGAAAATTTATAAAAATGAAAAATAAAGAAATAATGGAGATTTGCAAAGGTAAAAGTGCTCCGCCGTAGCCAGTTTTAAACAATAAAATAATTTTATCGGCAAGAACAATCGCGCCAACAATTATAGGCAAAGAGATAATTATTAAATAATTCATAGCTCTTTCAAAAGAAACAGCTAATTGTTCTTTATTATTCTGCCAATAAGAGCTCATCGCTGGATATAGTGAGGCCGTGAAAGCCATGGGTAAAAATTGCAGAGCGAAAATTATCTTGAAAGCAATCTGGTATAAACCAACTTGCTCGTCTCCGGCTAGAATAGAAAGAAAAACAGAATCAAGATAAGTATAAAGTCGTTGAAAAATAGCATAAACTGCGAAAGGCCAACTAATTATAAGTATTTCTTTAACTAAATATTTATCATAAGCCAGTTTAATAGCAATCTTTATTTTCCTCTGTAAAATAATCAAGGAATAGGTAAAATTATAGCAACTAGCCAAAGCGAGAGCGAACATGGCCGGAACTAAGCCGCCGCCGAGTAACAGCGCACTATAACCAAATCCCAGAACAATAATTTGGAAGACGACCGAAGAAATACTTTCGTACTTTAAATTATGATATCCGCGTACAACCGCAAAAAAGGTGGCCGTAAACGAATCCAGAACCATGGAAATTGAACAAATATATACTAAGTTGCGTGTTAACGAGTCATAACCCAATAAATTTATCAAAATAAAAACCGCTGCTAAAGAAAAGAGGGCGAGCGGTATTTTCAAGGCTAAAACATTAGCTAACCATTTTTTTGAACGTTCGGCGTCTTTGGCTACCTCCCTAGTTAAAACATTAGCAAAACCAAGATCAATAAAAATAGCAAAAATCGTCGTAAAAGAAATAGCAAAATAGTATTTTCCTAAATTAGCCGGACCGACATAACGGGCTAAAAGTGTAAAGTAGGTAAAAGAGATGATTTTTTGCAAAATCAGAGCCATGGTCAAATATGAGGTATTTTTCGCAATATTACTTATTTTGGTCATACGTCTTCTGAAATTTATTATAGCAATTTGCCTGACTTTAGTGAAGCGGGCTCTTGATTAAATTTAAAAGTTATGATAACATAATACTACCATAATTTAAAGATATTCAATAGTTCAAATTTTATTAAATATCAATAAAATTTTTTTATTTATATGAAGAAAGACACCCACCCAAAATATTACCCGAACTGCAAGGTAACCTGCGTTTGTGGAAACACTTTTACAACCGGCTCAACTGAACCGGAAATTAAGGTTGAGCTCTGTTCAGCCTGTCATCCTTTTTATACTGGCAAGCAAAAATTAGTTGATACTGCTCGTCGTGTAGAGAAATTTGAAGCCAAAGTCAAGGCTAAAGATAGCGTTAAGGATGTTAAAGGCAAAAAAATAAAACGAGCCGCCCGTGCCTTGGTTCGCGCCAAAAAAGAAGTGGTTGTCAAAACTAAAGACATTAAAAAAATTGCTCAAGTAAAACTCAACAAAAAATAGCCTCTCAAAAAAGCAATCGACTTTAATTTTGCAGTATTCATGCTACAATAATTATAACCGATTGCTTTTTTATTAAGTGAACTCGCAGCAACGTCGAAATTAAAAAGATTTATATGTACGAAGAAATCAAACAAAAATTTATCGGCTTGGAAAAACAATTAATGGACCCCAAACTTTTAAAGGATGCCAAAGAGATGATTAAGGTTTCCCAGGCTCACGCCAGCTTAAAAAGAGCGATTGCCCTAATTTTAGAGTTGGAAAAAACGGACAAAAATATCGAACAAAACAATGAAATTCTTAAAACTGAATCTGATAACGAATATACGACTCTAGCGAGCGAGGAATTAATTTCTCTAAACGCCAAAGCGGATAAATTAAAGGAGGAAATTGACGAAGAAATAAACCCTTCGAGCCCAAATGACAAAAAAAATGCAATTATTGAAATTAGAGCCGGCGCGGGCGGAGATGAAGCGGCCTTATTCGCTGGCGATCTCTTTCGGATGTACTCCCGCTTCTGCGAACGACAAGGCTGGAAACTCAGCCTAATTGATTCCTCGGTGATTGGCATCGGTGGTTATAAAGAAATTATTTTCGCGGTTAAAGGTGAGGGTGCTTACGGGCTTTTAAAATTTGAAGCCGGTACTCATCGTGTCCAACGCGTCCCCGAAACCGAAAAACAAGGCCGTGTCCACACCTCAACCGCGACTGTTGTCGCCCTACCGGAAGCGGAAGAGATTGACATTGAAATTAAAGCTAATGAAATTAGAATTGATACTTTTTGTTCCAGCGGCCCTGGCGGACAGTGTGTTAATACTACTTATTCGGCTATCCGTATTGTTCATATCCCGACCGGAATTACTGTATCCTGCCAAGATCAAAAATCCCAACATCAAAACAAAGAAAAAGCTCTGCAGGTTTTGCGTTCTCGTCTTTTGGCCAAACAGGAAGAAGAGCGTTTAGCCGCTGATTCAAGCGCCCGTAAAACTCAGGTTGGCGACGGTGACCGCTCTGATAAGATTCGTACTTACAACTTTCCCCAAGATCGCGTCACTGACCACCGCATTAATATTTCTTGGCACAGTATTATTAGAATCATGGACGGCGAAATTGCCGAAATCGTTGGCGCTCTTAAAAAAGCTGACCGAGAAAATAGAAAATAATCTTAAATAATTTAAAAACGACCCAGGGGGGGTCGTTTAGTCTATCCAATTTCTTTATTTTACAAATCGGCTTTTTTGACAACGATATAGTGAAAGAGGCCAACATTAACGTCCTTGAAACATTCTAGTTTCAAAAAATTACTGCGGCGAAGCTTTCTTACGAACCGGCTATCAGAAGCAATGAGTTTTATCACTTTGGTATCATTACCTTTAAAATCCTTAGTTTCAGTTTCGTAAAAAATTATCTGTCCGTTGAGTTTAGAGTCAAATTTTGTAAAGAAATTAATAATTTCGGTTTCGACGGCATATTTGCTCGCCTTAAAACCAAGTAGTTCGATGGTTAGCATGATGGTAATCTCCTTTCTGACTTTATTTTTTTGGTTAATCTAAATTTAACAAAAAAATGACTTTTTTACAACTTTTAAAAATTTCTTCCCTGCCGCCCAAGGAAACAGAAATCTTGGTTGCTTTTTTATTGCATAAAAATCGCGAATTTTTATTAACTCACCCGGAAATAAAAATCAATTCGCCTCTTCTTAAAAAATTTAAAAAACTTGAAAAAAAGCGTCTCACCGGCTGGTCAATCGCTGTTTTAATTGGCCAAAAAGAATTTTACGGCCTTAGCTTTAAAGTTGATAAAAATATTCTAGTTCCCCGCCCAGAAACAGAAATGATAGTAGACGAAGTTTTAACAAAAAATCAAAACAATTGTTTAATTATCGACTTGGGCACTGGTTCAGGGGCGATTATCATCGCTTTGGCTAAAAATTTTAAAACAGCTAAAGCTAAATTTTTAGCAGTTGATATTTCTTTAAAGGCTTTAAAAATAGCCAAACAAAACGCCCAGCTTCATAAGCTAAATAAAAAAATAAAGTTTTCCCAAGGCAATCTTTTAACTCCTATCTTAAAACTATTACCGAATAAAAACTTAGTCATCGCCGCTAATCTTCCCTATTTAACTAAGACTCAGATTAATAATTCCCCAAGTATTAAGCGGGAGCCCAAACTAGCGCTTGATGGCGGGTCAGATGGCCTTAAATACTATCGAGCGTTATTTAAGCAATTAAAGACTATTAAATACGAATCACTAGAACTCTTGATAGAAATCGATCCGAGCCAGACAGCCAAAATTAAAACTCTCGCTAAACAATATTTCTTTCCGGAGTGCTTAGAAATTAAAAAGGACCTGGCTGGCCGCAGTAGATTGTTATTAATTAAAAAAATCTCCGCCAAATGACGGAGATTTTTTATAGTAAATACAAATTATTTTTTTGTGCCTTCTTTTTTGACCTCACCGGCAATTGGTGCCGCACCAGCCTCTGGGGTCGCACCGGCTACTGGGGCCGCTTCAATCGGTTTAACTTCCTCCACCTCAACCTTTGGCTCAACTACCATCGCTACGACGTCTTCAGGGTTGTTATGAACTAATTTAAATCCCTTAGGAATAACTAAATCTGCGATTGTAATAACGTCATCATAAGTATTTAATCCAGAAATATTAACATCAATATGATCAACTAAATCACCCGGCAAACATTCGACTTCAATTTCATGGACTTCTCTCATAAGCATTCCGCCCAATTCTTTAACCGCCTTAGATTCGCCAACAAAATGCAATGGAATTTCAGTATTAATCTTTTCCTTCATATTAACCTGATAAAAATCAACATGCGTAAAAGTATATTTTAAAACATCGCGTTGCGAGTCTTTTACGAGCACTTTAACAGCTCCGGCGCCAAAATCTAAATCAATTAAATTTGATTCGCCAGCAACGGCAAAAATTTTTTCAAAATCGACTTTTTTTAATTTGAGACTCTGATTTTCAATGCCCTTGCCGTATAGAACTGCCGGGATAAAATCAGTTGCTAGTTTTTCATTTTTTACTCTCTTTTCTGCCTGTAGTTTTAATTCCATAGATTTAATAGCTAGTTTTTGATTTAATAATTATATTTTCGATTATCCCCACTAATATTAGTAAAGATAATAAGGAACTGCCGCCATAACTGACAAAAGGCAGGGGTAATCCCACTACCGGCATAATTCCTAGGTTCATACCAATATTAATAAACATTTGAATAAAAATCAAGCCAGCGGCGCCAATAATAAAATAGATGCCAAAATCATTATTTACTTTCTTCAAAGTCATAAAGCAACGAAAGAAGAAAAGCGAATAAAAGCCCAATATCAATAAAACACCCAAAAGCCCTAACTCTTCAGCAATAACAGCAAAAATAAAGTCATTTTGCGCTTCAGGCAAAAATTTTAACTGCGATTGTGATCCGAAACCGACTCCTTTGCCGATTAGCCCTCCTGAACCGACGGCAATCATAGCCTGGGAAATATTATAACCGGACTCTAAAGAATTAGCAGTCGGATCGAGAAAAGTCATAATTCTCTCTTTTTGATATTCCTTAAATAAAAGGAACCAGGAAATAATGAATATAACCACCACCGCCAAACCAACAATTAAAAAATATTTTTTAGGAAAGCCGGCGGCAATAATCATAATCAACCAAATTGTTCCTAGTATTAAGGCTGACCCGAAATCGGGTTGCATTAGAACTAAAAAGATTAATAAAAAAGCACTCGCCGCCGAAATAAAAAAATGACGCGATGTTTTAACCTTAGTCGCTAAACCAGAGAAAAAATTAGCGAGAAATAAAATTAAGACAATTTTGACAAATTCAACCGGCTGCAAGCCAAAACCAAAAATATTAAACCAACCCTTGGTGCCGCGGATGGTTGAGCCAAAAATAAGCACCGCCAAAAGAATAATTACCCCTAAAATATACAAATAGCGACTAAAACTTTTTAAAAAGTAAAAATCAATAAAAGCAAACAAAAAAAGCAGAACTATGCCTACGCCGGCGAAAAGGGTCTGCTTTTGAAAATTAAGCAAGCTAAATTTTTCTTGCCCGAGAGCGACACTATATATTTCTACTAAACCAAAGACAATTAAAAGAACAACGGCGGCGAATATCAACCAATCAAAATTTTTCAAATACAGCCTAAGACGACTTAACATAAATTAAAGATAATTACAAAAATTATTGGAAGCCCTGATATTTTAAATAAATACTATCATCGGACAAATCTAATTCCGGCCTAATCGAGGTACGAGTAACATTAGGTAGCCCGCCCAGCCAACTTAAACGTACTGATTTGCTCTCCCCAGCTAAAAAATTCTTTACCACATAACTATTGACTCCGACTAGCTCCGAATCACGGTAAAAAGCGATAGACAAAGGAACCTCATAATAGCCGAAGGAAGTCCGATTAGTAATTATAAAATCCAAAGAATCGAGGCCAACTTTTTCCGATAGGCCGCTTTCGTCTGCTAAAGCTAAATCAACACTCTCTAGGGAAAAATTTAAACGTTCGCCGGCAAAAGTATTCCAATCGAGAATTTTATGAGTATCGACTCTTTGCCAAGAAATTCCCTCTATTTTAAAACTAACAGCGGGCGAATCTGTTTCGATTTTCTGTCCTAGGGCAACTACATATTTTTCTTCTCCCGGTAGCGCAAAGGCGCTGTTACAAAAAGGGCTCCTGCCTTCGATATTAAAACAATAATTAAAATGAGCAAAAAATTTATCATTCGGATTTTTGATCGTAACTACCAAGTCATAGGCTTCACCGCTTTTAAAAATTTGCGGAGAAGATACAACTATATCGGAAACAACTTTACGTTGAGAAACAACATTGGATTTAACAAGGGAAACTAGATCAGTAGAAGTTGAACCGTTTAAAAAATAAACAATATAACTATAAGAAGAATAAACAAAGAAAAAAGCAGAAATCGCAATCAAACAAATAACAATAATTCTCAATATTTTTGCACGATTTTCTGAAAGCCAAAGTCCGAAATTCATTTTATTCACACTTAAACCGTTCAAATCATCGTATTTGCTTAAGTCTATTTCCTGGCTATTTTTATTTTTTGCCATAATTATGTTATAATTATCCTAACTATTTTAGCATAGCATATTTTTTTAAATTTATAAATATTTTATATGTCAGAAATCAAAATCCCTTTAAGCGTCCCCGCTTCTAAAAAATCAGAATATAAGCACAATTACGAGCTAGCCACGGCCGGTAGCGGCAACCTTCTTCTAATCGCCGGCGACCAAAAAGTCGAGCATCTAAATGATGATTTTATGGGTCTTGGCATTTCCAAAGAAGACGCTAGCCCAGAGCATCTATTTAAAATCGCAAACGGCACCAAAGGTGCCTTATTTGCCACTCATCTGGGCCTAATATCTCGCTACGGCTCTGATTATCGCCGCATTCCCTATCTTGTAAAAATAAATGGCAAATCTAATATCGGCCTAAACGAAGAAAAAGACTCAAGTTCCTGCTGGTGGGATGTAAAAAAAATAATAAATTTTAAAAAACAATCCGGCTTAAAAATCGTCGGTATCGGTTATACTTTATACTTGGGCGGAAAATTTGAGGCGCAAATGCTATCTCAGGTTGCTCAAGCTATTAACGAAGCTCATCAAAGCGGTCTAATTGCTATTCTCTGGGTTTACCCGCGCGGTAAGAACATTAAAGAAGAAGATATTCATACTATCGCCGGCGGAGCTGGCATGGCCGCCTGTCTTGATGCTGATTTTGTCAAAGTAAAATATCCGTATGGATCGAAAAACCATAAATTAACCGCCGAAAAGTTTAGAGAAGTCACGGCCGCGGCTGGTCGAACAAAAGTTATCTGTGTGGGTGGCGATAAGCGCACTAACCAAGAAATGATTAAGACAACGAAGGAGCAGCTCTCTATTAGCAAAACTCACGGCCTAGCCGTGGGTCGTAATTTACACCAACGCTCTCTCGCCGAGGCGCTCAAGCTAGCCAATGATTTAAGTGCGGTTATTCATGGACAAAAAATTAAAAAACACACCTCCTTTCTTGGACTATTTTAACTTCTTCGACTCCTTAAAAAAGACCCGTTTTATTCGGGTCTTTTTTATTTATAAATATTTTTATTTATTTAAGCCATTAATTTCTACCTGAATTCTTTCCGGGAGACGCGGCGCTCGATTTATAAACGATGGAAAAAATTTAAATTCATAATCTTTAATTTCCGGAAAAGTTTTTAGATAATTTTCTAATTGCTGACGATTTAAATTAACTAACTTTTTCTTATCAATAATTTCCGTATTGTTTTTTAAAATCATGGTACCAGTAAAGCTCGCCTTTACCGTCGCTACACCAGTTTTGGAATCATAATTATCAAAAGTATAGTTAATATTGTTCTGATTATAGTCTACTAGCTCCTTATCGTCTGGGACAAGCAGACTCAATTTGGCCGCGGTTAATTTAGCTACCTGATCCTTAGAAAATGTTACAACGACTAAATTCCCCTTCGCTGTAACGGTAAAGTTCTCCTTAGCTTCACCCACCTTAGCGCTAGCCACAAAACTAGCCGGGCTTAAAGTTTCATATAAGACTTGGTCATTCGCACTGACTAACGGTCCGCTAGATTTAACTTTAGCCAATAGTAAATCATTCATTTCCTTCATAGCTTGTTCAATATCGCTTGCTTTTATATAACGATTAACTTTCTGGCGATATACAAAATTTTCGCTACTTTTAGCATAAATCTTATCTTGCAAACCAAGCCAGAGGCCGGGAATAGTAAATGTTGTAGCATCTATAGCCATTTCTTCACTTGGCTTTTCAGTATAAATATCAACTGTAACCTCTCCACCCGCCGGTACGTTAACCGGGCTCTTTATTCTAAATAACTTATTATCAGGACTTAAAATTCGAGTTGTCGCTACCAAAGCCTGCGCTTTATTAGAATTATTAATAATTTTTACTTTTCCATAAAGCTCCTCGCCGACGAATTCCTCGCCAGTCGATGAAAAAACCTTTTCTTCAGTAACCGTTATTTCTTTTACGACTCCCGTTATTTGCTCTCTAAAATCGGTGTCTACATCTTCGCTTGTCGTTGCCACTGGAGAAATTTTAAGTAAAAGACTATCGTTAATTACCTCCCCTTTCGGAAAAATAATAATATTTAATTTTGAAAATGAAAAATAAAAAACTATTAACAGTAAGATAACCGTAAAAATAATAAAGCGCCAAACCAAACGTCTATATAAATTAACGCTTTTACGAACTTTCGGCTCGACCTCGTCTTTAGTGGGCAAATATTGAGATTTATTTCGAAAAATCAAAGGTTTTTTTTCTGTTATTTCGTTCTTTAACTCCGAAAAAAACTTTTTTTGTTGGTCGATTTCCGGAATTTTTATTTCTTCTTCGGTAATTGTCGACTCTCTTTTAATTTCCGAAACTTCCGGAAAGAAACCGCCAGTCTCGCCATCTTCAATAACATCAACCACAATCGGCCGCGCCTTCTTTTTGGGCGCTACTTTCTTAATTGCGGTTTTAGTTTTTGTTTTTACCTTTTTTTCTGGTTTTATTTCGGGACTCAGGTCCTGATTTTTTTTGACTCTGGGCATAATATCAAAAGAAAGTTAAAAAATTTTTAATTTAAAAAAAGTTAATTTGATTATTAACTTTATTATAACAGAATTTCATACTACCGGCAATTTATGTCCTTACTTACTCGGCAATCTTAACTAAATCCTTGAACTCTTCTTTTAGTTTATTATTTAACTCCTGATTATTGTTGACCCGAAAAGCCGTTTTAATAATTTTAGCCTTACCGTTTTCTGTAATTTTAAAATAGACCTCATTTTCGCCGGGATACGAAGAAAATATTGTTTTTAAATCTAATAAATTTTGAGCGTTTAGGTCAGTTAAAAAAATAATTCTCAAGGGATTCTTGGGCTTACTGTTTACGATCGACTGTTCGACTGTTTTTGCCTTAACAGATACTCCGCTGCCGCTGTCACTGCTACCATTTCTATATTTATTTTGATAGCTTATCTTAGGCGGCCCTGCTTCCATGAGCAGTCGTTTAAAATCATCAATTGATTTCTGGGGATTAAGTGGATCGAGCGCAACGGCGCGATTAACTAATACTTTTATTTCCTGGTCTTTTTCTGAAACTTTGCCGTCAATAATAAGCGCTTGACCCTCAACCCAAAGATTGGGCGTTTCCTTATATAAACGCGGAAAAATTAAAAGCTCGACCGTATTAGTCGCATCTTCAACCTTAACAAAAAGCATTGACTCTCCCTTTCTGGTAATAATCTTCTTAATAGTCGAAACAATGCCGGCCGTAATTACTCGATCAGCTCCTTTATGCTGACTGAGTTTTACTAGCGGCAAAGAATAATTAACCAAAAAGGGACGAAAAACATTATACGGATGCTCGCTGACATATAAGCCTAACAGCTCTTTTTCCCAAATTAATTTCTCGTTTTGTTCTGCCGGCGGAGCTGGTGTTAAACTAACGTGGTTAAGATTATCGGCTGAGGGTAAATCCGTGAATAAGCTACTTTGTTTACTTTCTCTAATTTTAACTAATTCTTTATTATAACTTAATAATCTTTCCATGTTCGCTAATAGTTCACCGCGCTCCCCAAAACTATCCATGGCCCCACTTTTTACTAAACTTTCTAACGATTTTTTATTTAAATCTTTATCCGTTACTCTTTCTAATAAATCAAAAATGTCCAAGAAGTGTCCGTTCTCTTTTCGTTCTTTAATAATAACATCTACAATATGTTCGCCCACATTTTTAATTGCTTTTAATCCGAAACGAATCGTTTCAACTTTTTCATTTATTTTGGCTATTCGATTTTCTTTTGTACCAGCCGTCACAACTGTAAACGTACCAAAGGACTCATTAATATCAGGAGCCATAATTTTTATGCCCATATTACGGCATTCCTCAATTTCAATTGCTACTCTATCTGTGTCGCCCTGATCAGAGGTTAGAAGAGCTGCCATAAACTCAACCGGCCAATGAGCTTTAAGATAGGCGGTTTGGTAGCCAATCATGGCGTAGCAGGCGGCGTGTGACCGATTAAAGCCATAGCCCGCAAAAGGCTCAATAAACGAATACACTTTTTCGCCCAATTCTTTATAAACACCATTTTTTACACAGCCCTCAACAAATTTTTCTTTTTGTTCGGCAAGCAGTGAAGCAATTTTTTTACCCATCGCCTTGCGCAACACATCGGCTTGACCCATAGTAAACCCCGCTAAATCGCGAGCAATCTGCATAACCTGCTCTTGATAAATCGCCACGCCGTAGGTTTTTTCAAGTATCGGCGCTAACTTGGGATGAAGATAAGAAACTTTTTTCTTTTCATGCTTACCGGCAATATAATCAGGAATCCACTCCATCGGGCCGGGGCGATAGAGAGCGACCATGGCAATAATATCCTCAAAAACAGTCGGTTTTAATTCGCGCAAATAACGCTTCATGCCTGATGATTCAAATTGAAAAACGCCGGTTGTTTCTCCGTCTTGAAATAATTTATAAGCCCGACTATCATCAAGCGGAATTTCATCAATATTAATATCAAGACCGCGCGTATTTTTTATAATTTTAAGAGCCGATTCAATAATCGTTAAATTTTTTAAACCCAAAAAATCCATTTTTAATAAACCCAAGTCTTCAATCGGATGAAGCGAATATTGTGAAATAATACTGCGATCAGCCGAAGAGGCATATTGAATAGGCACATATTCAGTTAAAGGTTTATCGGTAATCAAGACGCCGCAAGCATGCGTTGAAGCATGACGAGCAACTCCTTCAAGACGACGCGCATAATCTAAAATTCTTTTAGCCGAGGCATCATTATTATAAAGATCCTTCACTTCCGGAACCGTTTTAATCGCCTCATCCAACTTCATAAACATCGGAATGCTCTTGGAAATCCGATCACAAAATTCATAAGGTTCATCTAAAACTCGCCCCACATCGCGTACGGCCGCGCGGGCAGCCATTGTTCCGAAAGTAATAATCTGCGCGACATGATCTTCGCCATATTTCTTGCCCACATAATTTAAAACCTCTCCCCGACGAATATCGGCAAAATCCATATCGATATCAGGCATAGAAATACGATCCGGATTTAAAAAACGTTCGAAGAGTAAATCATATTTTAGGGGATCAAGATTAGTAATACCAGTTAGATAACAAACCATTGATCCGGCTGCACTGCCGCGCCCTGGGCCGACAACAATTTTATTGTCTTTCGCCCAATTAATAAAATCAGCCACGATTAAAAAATAAGCGGGCCAACCCATTTTAGCGATAACTGATAATTCATATGTTAAACGTTCCTGAACTTTTTCCAATTCTTCCTTAGAAGCATCTGGAAAACGCTTGCTGATTCCCTTTTCGCACCATTCTTTTAAATAAGAGTCGCCGTCATAACCTTCGGGGACATCAAAATGAGGCAATTGGATATTACCTAATTCTATTTCTAAATTACACATTTCAGCAATTTTGAGGGTATTCGCTATTGCCTCTGGAGCATGTTTGAAGGCTGTAATCATTTCCGCATTAGAGCGCATCGAATAATCACCCAAGCCGAGCATCTTCATTCGATCTATATCAGTTATTTTTTTCTTATTCTGTAAACATAAAAGAATATCTTGCGCCTCGGCGTCTTCTTTTTTTAAATAATGAATATCATTAGTCGCAATAACTGGAATTTTTAATTCTTTAGAAAATTTAATTAATTGAGCATTAACCTTTTCTAAATCTTCAAGCTCCGGATGATCCATTAATTCTAAATAAAAATTACCTTGTCCGAAGAGCGCGTTATATTCTAATATTCTTTTTTTAGCTTCATCCAATTTATCTGAGCTAATAAGGCGCGGAATTTCGCCGGCGAGGCAAGCCGTTGAAGCGATTAAGCCTTCGTGATGCTTCTCTAATATTTCCCAATCGATTCTTGGTTTATAATAAAAACCCTCAATATGGGCGTAAGAAACAATCTTTATAAGATTTCTATAGCCGATTTCGTTTTTAGCTAGCAATAAAAGATGAAAGCCCCGACCATCTTCACGTATATTTTTATCAAAACGCGAATTGGGAGCTAAATAAGTTTCGACGCCTATAATCGGCTTAATTCCGGCCTTTTTCGCCTTCTGGTAAAACTCTATTGCACCATACATCGAACCGTGGTCGGTGAGCGCAATAGCTGGTGATCCTTGTTCTTTGGCATAATTAATCATCTCGTCTAGTTTGGTTAAACCATCGAGTAAAGAATAGTGGCTATGATTATGGAGATGGACAAAAGACATTAATTATGTGATTAGAAATTGATTAAAATAATTTCACGGAGACGTTACTATTTTAGTATAAGAAATTAAGTAAGGCAAATATAAATTTGGTAATAAAAAAGTGGTTTAGGCCGAGGCCTTACCACTTGAAAGGTTTTTGTTTTTACGTTGTTTACTACTAAGCGCCGGAACTTTTCCTTTTCCATTGCCAAGAACTGAAAAATATATGGATTAAGATCAAAATCGAAACAATCCAAATCCAATTACTGATCAACCCTCTTTCTGATTTTCTCATAATTGCGGCTCCTGTAATTTTGGCATAAAAGAACTAGCTAGACCTAAAAAACAAAAAATGAACAAAACTCCACCGATAATCAAGGCGGAAATAATATTTTTCCAATCAAACCCATTTTCAAAAAGAGTCGAAAGGAAGCCGATACAACCAATAACCACAGACACGATAAAAATGACGGGTATTAGGTAGCGGTCGGAGGAAACTTGATTTTTTTCCATGACTACGGTTTTTTTAAAATTGATTATTTTATCTTTTTAATAATTTCATTTAACTCTTCTTCAGAATAGAAGTCAATAACAACCCGGCCACCCCTGCCCTGTCTTTTAATTTCTACTTTAGTCGATAAAAATTCGCCCAGCTCTTCTTCGCGAGCCCGATCAAAGTAATCTTTTTGTTTCGCCGCCTTTGTTCCGCCCAAGCGTTTAATCTCTTTATCGGTTTCAGCTACCGTTAAGTTCTGGCGCATAATCTTCTTGAGCATATTAATCTGCTTGGCTTCACCGTCTAGCCCCAGTAAATATTTAGCATGCGCTTCCGTTATTTTTCCGCTTCCCAGTGCTTCTTGAATTTCTAAAGGTAAAGATAATAGACGTAAAGCATTAGCGACACTAGAGCGCGCCCTGCCAACTTTATGGGCGGCCTCCTCTTGAGTAATATTAAATTCATCAATTAATTTTTGGTAAGCATGCGCCGTTTCTATAGGATTTAAATCTTCACGCTGTAAGTTTTCGATCAAAGCAATTTCTAATTTCTTTTGTTCATGTTCGGCGCGGACAATAACCGGAACCTCTTTTAGGCCGATTAATTTAGCGCTGCGTAAACGACGTTCACCGGCGATTAACTCAAACTGATCACCCTTTCTAGTGACAATTAGCGGCTGTATAATCCCATGTTGTTTAATAGATTCTGCTAAATCATTTAAAGGGGCGGTGGCGAAATGCGTTCGAGGTTGGTGGGGATTAATAGCAATGCGATCCGGGCTGATCTTCAAAATGCGGTCGCCATCATGAAGAACGACCGTTTCTTCTTCAGCCATTTCCGACTTAAACGGATTCTGTCCGTAAGTCATAGTTTTTTTAGGGATGAGCGAGCCGAGTCCTCGGCCTAAACCTTGAGGCATATATTATTTGATTAAAGGATATTTCTGTTTATTTTTCTAAACTCAAAACTTCTTTGGCTAAGCCTTCATAAGCTTTACCGCCACGTGATTTCGGATCATAGTGCAAAATAGAACGTCCATAGCTCGGCGCTTCTGCTAAGCGAACGCTCCGCGGAATAACTGAACGAAAAATTCGATTAGGAAAAAATTGATATAATTCTTCCATAACCGCCTCTGATAATTTATTGCGCCGGTCGAACATGGTAATAACCGCGCCCATTATTCCTAGACTGGGCTTTAAATTATTTTGCACTAAGCTAATAGTTTCAAGTAATTGGCTTAAACCTTCCAGCGCAAAATATTCGCTTTGAATCGGAATTAAAACCTCATCGGCGGCGACTAAACTATTAATTGTCAAAAGGCCTAAAGAAGGCGGACCGTCAATAATAATAAAATCAAATTCATTTCTAGTTTCTTCGAGAATATTCGATAAACGAAATTCTCGATTATCCATATTAACTAGCTCAACTCCGGCGCCCGCAAGCGATAATGTCGCTGGTGCTATTTTTAAGCCGGTCTGCATGGTTCTTTTTATAATTTCAAAAATTGGTTTATCGCCCACTAGAGACTCGTAGACGCCCGCTTCTAAGTTACGGTGGTCTAAACCCAGCCCGGAGGTGGCGTTAGCCTGTGGATCGATATCAACTAAAAGAACCTGTTTGCCGAGATAGGCTAAATAGGCACCCAAATTTACAGCTGTCGTGGTTTTGCCGACTCCCCCTTTTTGATTAACAATAGCAATAATTTTTCCCATAGTGTTAATTGATATATTTATTATATCTTAAAGAAAAATCTTTGACAATTGAGCTTTAATTTATTATACTAAATTTTATAGAAAAATAAGCCGCGATGGCGGAACTGGTAGACGCGCACGACTCAAAATCGTGTTGGGGCGACCTAGTGAGGGTTCGATTCCCTCTCGCGGCACAAAAAAACAGACCTATTTCCAGGGCTGTTTTTTAATAGACTATTAAAACGTAAGCTTTCGCCTACTTTGCTTTTTTAAACCGAACTGTAAAAATTGGTTCATACTCGACTTTATTTTCATCAATAATTTTTATTGGTTCGCCGCTCGTTAGCTGCGTCAAGGCTAAATCGCTAAGAAGCTGATTATCGCCAGCAATATTTAACTTTAAGCCTTCTAATTTATCAAACTCTTCTTTAAAATCAACTTGTACGGCCATTTGAATTTTTTTCTTTTTTATTTTTAGAGCCTCGAGCTCTTCTAAAACCTGTTGGTACTCGCCATTAACCGCTAAGGCGTCGCGATAAATCGTTTTTAAATCGCGCTGTTCTCTTTTTTTGTCTTGAATTCTTTTAAAAACATCAGGAAGTTGTTGAGGCATAATAATTATTCGTAAATTAATATAAATACGAAAACTATTATAGCATAGCAATCACACCTCCGCCTAATACTTGCTTTTTATTATAAAAAACAACACTTTGCCCAGGAGTAATTGCCCTTTGTGGCTGATTGAATTTCACAAAATAATCTTGTTTATTTTTGACCGTCACTAAGCACTTAACCGCCTTATGACCATAGCGAATCACTGCTTCGCACTTTAAGGGTTTTTTTGGCGCTTGGCCGCTCAACCAATTAACTTTCTTGGCAACTAATTCTGATTTATACAAAATGTCTTCATTCCAATTCTTGACTACGTAAAGAATATTTTTACTATAATCAAACCGAGCCACATAATACGGACCCGTGCCGCCGACGAGACCTCGGCGCTGTCCGATGGTATAAAGGGGTAATCCTAAGTGCTCACCAATTTTTTCGCCGGTTTCTAGAACTCTAATATCACCCGATTTTAGTTTAAGATATTTTTTTAAAAAATTATTATGGTCGCCAGACAAAAAACAGATATCTTGGCTCTCGGCCTTACCCGCTACTTTTAATTTAAATTTAGCGGCTAATTTTCTGACCTGCGGCTTAGCGTATGCACCCAGCGGAAATAATAAATGCTTTAATTCTTCGGGCCTGAAAGTATAAAGAAAGTATGATTGATCTTTATTTTTGTCTTTCGCTTTAAATAATTCGTGTTTGCGACCCGTTTTTTTTATCGTTAAGTAATGTCCGGTCGCCACATAATCATAGCCCAAAGTGATTGCCTGCTTCAGAAGCCGACCAATTTTTATTTCGCGATTGCAAACGACACAGGGATTAGGCGTTCGTCCGGCGGCGTACTCACTTAAAAAATTATCAACCACCGCTTTTTTAAATGGCTCCGAAAAATTAAATGTATAAAGAGGGATGCCGATTTTTCCGGCCACGGCTTTTGCGTCGTTAAGCGATTCTAAAGAACAACAGCGATTCTCAGCTTTCTCGCCGGCCGACTCGTCTTTCCAAAAATGCAAAAAAACACCAGTGACCTCATAGCCTTGATTTTTCAAAAGCTGCGCGGCGACGCTGGAATCAACACCGCCCGACATGGCAACCAATACTTTTCCTTTTGTTTTTTTAAAACCTATTTTTTTCAACATGATAATTCTTTAAAAACTTTTAAATATTCTTGCGCAGTTTTTTCCCAAGAAAAAATAGGCGCACGGGCAAATCCTTTTTTAATTAATGTTTGGTGCAAATTTTCATCGCTTAATATTAACTTTAGTGCGCTCGTAATCTCCTCTGGCTTGAAAGGATTAATCATTAAGGCCGCATCGCCGACTACTTCGGGTAAGCTGGAAACATTAGAACAAACAACCGGTAAGCCATAAGTCATCGCTTCAAGCGGCGGGAAACCAAAACCTTCATAAAATGAAGGATAAACAAAAACGGCTGACTTACTATAGAGAATTTCTTTTTCTTTTTGGCTAATATAACCTAAAAAAATAATATCATTTTGATAAGGCGAATTTTTCCATTCTGAATAAATTCTTTTATTTTTCCAACCACTGGCACCAGCAATTATTAATTTCACATCAGTTAACGATTCGTTTTTAAGCCGCAACTCATTATAGGCTGCAATTAAACCGCTAATATTTTTCCGCGGTTCAATTGTGCCTAGATATAGAATCAAACGGCCGCTTAATTTATGCTTGCTAAAAAATTCTTCCGTCTCTTCAGCGGTGACCTCCCTCTTCACGGCGTTGTTTCCAGAATAAATAACTTGCACCTTGTCTTGATTAGCTCCGGTTAATTCAATAATATCATTTTTAGTGTTTTCGGAAACCGCAATTATTTTATCAGCTGCTCGAAGAATTTTCTTAACACCCAAGGCTTTATGCCAAAAATTCTTACGGGCGCTAAAAAATTCTGGATATCTTAAAAAGGACAGGTCATGAATGGTAATAACCTTTTTTGTTTTTATACTTAAGCTCGTAAAATTAAAATGGGGCGACCAAAAAATATCTACGCCGCCAAGCGCTTGATCAATTTTCGGACGAGCAAAAATCTTTTGTCCAAAATAATTAAATAATTTATTAGGAATATGCAGTCCCATAACTCGCGCATTAGACCGGTTCCAGGAGTTTAAGCGCGCGTCGAGATTATGCCATGAATTATAAAATAATTTATACTCGTTTTCTTTGTCAATCAAAAATATGGCCGATAATAAATTAGCGGCGTATTCGGAAACACCGCTATAATATTCATCCATTAAAACTCGAATATCGACCCCGATTTTCATAATTTTTTATGCTCAGTGATAAATTCCCTAATTTGCTTTTGAAAATTAGCAACCGAGAACTGCTCAGCGTAAGTTCTAATCTCCGCTGAATCGAAACGTAAAGTCGCAAATTTCTTAACAGCACTGGCTAAAGAATCGCTTGTTTGCTCGTCAAAAAATAAACCAGTTTTGCCTTCAATAACTGTTTCCGTGGCGCCACCGCGACGATAAGCAATCACAGGACGCCCGCTCGCCATTGATTCCACAACAGTAATGCCGAAATCTTCTTCCTGAGGGTTAATAAAAGCCTGAGCGCCTTGGAAAAGTTTAGCCTTATCTTTTTCGCTTACTCTCCCTAAAAATTCAATATTAGTTGCTTCGTGTGCAATTATTTTTAATCGTTCAAGATCAATCCCGTCGCCAAAAATCTTTAATTTATAATCCGCTCCTAAAACTTTAAAAGCTTCGATTACTAAATCAATTCTTTTATAGGGCGCTAAACGACAACCAGCTAAAAAATATCTCTCGGCTGGTGTCTGTGTGCTTAAATCAATGACCGAAAACTCTTCTGTCTCAACTGGCGGATAAATCACGGTTGAATTGCGGCGATAATATTTAGCGATTCTCTTTTGCACGGTTTTTGAATTAGCGATAAAAACGTCAACCCGATCAGCAGCGAGGCGATCCCAGATCCGAATGCGATTTAAAATCAAAGAAATAATTTTCTTCAACCACTTATTATATTTCAGCTCATTTATATACTGATGAGTGTCACTCCAAAGATAGCGAGTTGGGGTATGACAATAACAAATATGCAAACAATCGGGTTTTGTAATTACTCCCTTTGCAAATGAGCTTGTGTCTGAAATTACTAAATCGTATCCTGATAAATCAAAAAATTCAACCGCAATCGGCATAAAAAATAAATACCATTGGTAGTGTTTAATGCCACCGGGCATTTTCTGGATAATCGAAGTTTCGATATGCCGATCTTTAAAGTATTTAGTAACGTTTTTTTGCTCGTAAAGTAGCGTATAAATAGGCGCTTCCGGAAACATATCCGAAAATACCTTAAGAACTTTCTCGGCGCCGCCATCTTGAGCCAAATGGTCATGAATTAAAGCAACTTTCATGTAATTTTACTCCGCCTGACGATGTTTGAAGACCGCCAAGGGAGTCTTTAATAAAATAGAAATATCGAGTAAAAGCGACCAATTCTCAATATAATAAATATCAAGTTTTGCCTCTTCTTCAAATAATAAATCGCTCCGGCCGGAGACCTGGGCTAAGCCGGTAATCCCCGGTTTAATCGTCAAAGTTTTGCGATGATAATTTTCATATTTTGCGACTTCTTCTGGCAAATGAGGACGCGGTCCGACTAGGCTCATATGACCGATAAAAACTAAGAATAATTCCGGAAGTTCATCAACAGACCAACGGCGAATTAATCGGCCGACACGCGTTACCCGCGGATCATCTTTAATTTTTACTAACGGCCCTTCTGTGCGCAAATTACGATCAGACAGTTCGTTATAACGCATGCTATCTGAATTAGGAATCATGGAACGAAACTTAAAATAACGGAACGGTGCCCCACCTTCGCCGACGCGATAAACTGGGTTGTTGTCATCCCGGCGAGAAAAAAAGATTGGTCCTCGAGAATCAAGGACAATAGCCAACATGGTTAAAAGAATTAAAGGTGAAAATATTATAATTAGTAGTCCGGATCCAATCACATCAAGAATCCGTTTAAAAATACGACCCCAGCCGTCAAGCGTCGTACGTTTCACTTCAACCACCGGAATGCCAATTATTTCCGCTACTTCCGTACGTAATACTTTTACTTCAAGTAAATCAGCGACATACTTAAAAGTTATATGATTTTCATTAGCAAAATCATAAAGACGCAAGGTCTCTGCTTTTGTTAAATTAGGATCGCTCTGAATAATTTCATCAACTTCCCTATCTTTAACAAACTCAAGTAATTCATGAGCCGTTTCTAAAGAAAAATCGCGGACACGCTTAATTACTTCAAAACCGGATTTTTTATTGCTCGCAAATTCCGCTATTAAATTATCTGTAGTTTTAGAATTACCGACTAAAATTATTTTATGAACACCGATGCCATAAATAAAAAGACGTCTCTGCAGCCAACGAATAAAAGAGTGAGCCAAACTTAAATAAAAAAAAGCAAAGACAGAACCCATTAAAACAATAAAACGTGAATCAAATAGTTCACGTTGGAAAAAAATAATAATCGCGATTAAAGCTAACCCGGCCAAACAGGCCACAAAAATTTTACTGATTTCCTGAGCCAATTTACGCGCGCTACGAATATTATAGAGGCCGGCAAGAGCGAAAATAATAATCCATAAGACAGAAATAAAAATTAAGGAGCGCAGATAAGAAGAAAACTCGAGATTAAAAATTATCGGCCGGATACTAGCTGACCAATTAGAAAATCTTAAATAATAAGCGGAGACTCCGGCTAAAATTAATAAGATAAAATCCACGGGAATAAACAAGGTGGAAAAAATGGTTTCAATTTTTTTCATATATAAAATAATAGAAGACATTTGTTATTAGGGCAGCTATAAGCCGGATTCTGTTCTAGCAATCATTTATCTAGGCTTATTATTACTAATAAGCTCATGCGAGCTACTTGTCATTCTACTCAACGCGAGTAAAAGTTTGCTCTTGCTTCTGATAGGGTTTACCACGGCATCTCCGTCGCCGGAGGCCGAAGTCGGTAGCTTCAATGAAGAAACATCCAACATCTTTTCACCTTTTATTCTGTCAAAAAATTCCAGAATTAGTATTGTCTCTGTGGCACTTTCCCTAAAGTATTTAGGCCGAAGCCTAAACGCCTTGGTGGGCGTTACCCACTATCATTTTCGCTTGTCGCCAAGCGATGAAGTCCGGACTTTCCTCTCCTTTTTGTAGTAATACTATAAAAAAGAGCGATTGCCCGCTTACCCTAATAACGTTTAAATAGTACAAGAAAACTCAAAATAAATCAAGTAAAAAGCCACCCTAAAGTGGCTTTTTTTATTAATTATTAGCGAATATCTCTTCAATCTGCTTAGGGCTGAGCGCCCCTTCCCAAACTCCGAGGTCATCTATTTCCGTCAATCCGTTCTCTGGGACTATTTCTAGACCATCTATAAGCGGCCTGTCGGCCGACCAGATGTGGCTCCGATTTACCCTTTCAGTTCCGTCAACATAAAAACGCAATAAATGACGATAAGAATCATAAACTAAAGACAGCTGATGCCAATTAATATCGTGAGGGATGGTTAAGTCTTGACCATAACTAAAATAGTTAGAAATTTTATTAAAATTATATCCAGTAGAATATGGGCTAGAAATAAGAGTAAAAATATTGTTATCTGTTCCTCTAAGTAAAGAAATCCTTAACCGATTATCATTATAAGTATCTAGACTTCGCCACCAGAATGTTAAAGACAAATCAGGAGAGTTTAAAGTCGGAAAACCAACATTAACCCTCCTATCACAACAATTGTTTAGGGCGCTATTAGCTAAATCTAAATTACTCCAAGCATTTTTACTGATTGTCATTTCTACACCACCAATTAAATCAATACTGCTTGTCCCTATCCCCTCGTCCCAATTCCAAAAATGTCTAAGTACGGGAAGCTTTTGTGGCTCTGGCAAAACTAAAGGAGCAAAGGGCGATTCATTGGTTCGTAAAGTAATTACTTCTTCCGGAGAAAGAGCGCGATTCCAAATCCCCAATTCATCAATCAAATAGGAACCATTATCGCCGCCAATTTCCAAAATATCCATAGGCGCAAACATTTTATAAGAATCTTGATGAAACTTTTCAACCCCGTCCACATAGAGTGACCAATAACCCTCATTACGATTAACTACTAAAGTCGCCTGTCGCCATATACTATCGAAAGCAAACTCACGATAATAACGCCACTCGGGATTAGGCAAACCACTAAACTGCATTAAACCTTGTTCTAAGGTAATATTAATTGAATCGCCGTTACTATTCGCCAAAGATAAATTTAAACGCGGATAATTCATATCCGACTTAAACCAAAAGCTTAAGGAAAAATTATTCATATCAAGCGCCGTATCTAGGGTGCCCTCTATCTTTCCATATTCATAACCAGTTTCTTTTGCGCAACCGAATTTCCCGGCCGCCCACCTATCAGTAGCCAATAAGGTTGTTAAATTAATATTACTCTCTACTTCTAGCCCAGAGCATTCATCAAAATGCCAAAGATACGCTAAACCAGGAGAGTCTCTGGGAACAGGTAGCGGAAATAGGTCATAAGCCGATGATGAAAAATTATAAATTTGAGAAGAGCTTCCAATATTTCCAGTCTCGGCTGACCAGTCGATATTAGGATCGTCTGATTTAATCAAGTTAAAATCTAAATTATTATTGCCACTCGTCGCTATGCGACTTAAAATATAATTATCATTAATGGTTGGAGCCGGTCCGTTTCCCTGCCAATAAGTCGCATCCTGTCCGTATCCGACTAAATCGATAATGTTGGAATCAGTACTAGAGCTTATTGGCCCGGTACCTAAATATAAACTATAGCCCGAATCAGCCCAAGAAAAATCAGTTCGCGTTGCAATCGCATCGGCCCGAGATTTGTAAAAATCATTAGCTTCATCGCGGACAATTAAATACTTATTTTGAGCTTTTATAATAGTACCTTTGGGATATAAACCGTCCAAAGGATCGCCAATACGCATAATTAAACTAGGATCTTCGGCGGTTTTCGCTTTTTCTAAACGATATTCGGCTAAAGACAAATCGAAATCAAATTGGGTTGGATTAAATAGCTCAATCCAATCGTTGTCCCCGGTACTATAAATTTTATTAATTAAAGCCAACTTTGCCTGATTGTTTTCGCTTGTTGAAGTTGTTGTATCGTCCGTACTTGTTGCGCTACTTTCCGTGCTTGTGGCCATATCATCGGTTGAGGTGGCTGTTTCCGTAGTGCTAGCTGACCAATCAATACTTGGATCGTCTGATTTAATCAAGTTAAAATCTAAATTATTATTAGCGCTATTTTTGATGCGGTTCAAAATATAATTATCTTTAATTTCTGGAGCCGGACTATTGCCCTGAAAATAGGTTGCATCAAGCCCAAAACCAATAGCTTCGAGAATATCGACGTCCGTATTAGAACTAATCGCTCCAACACCTAAATAGAGAGTATAGCCGGATTTTGACCAACCAAAATCATCTCGGGTCGCAATTGCGTCAGCCCGCGAAATATAATAATTACTAGCCGTACTTTTTACTATTAAATAGCTACCATGAGCCTTGATTACTGTCCCGCCGGGGTAAGAGCCGTCTTCGTTGTTACCAAGACGCATAATTAAACTTGGATCTTCGGCGGTTTTTGCTTTTTCTAAACGATACCCGGCCGTAGCTAAATCAAAATCACGATCGCCAGTATTATATAATTCAATCCAATCATTGTCCCCTGTACTATAAATTTTATTAATCGTCGCTATTTTAAAAAAATTATCAACTGGCACCGAAGAGTTCGAAGACGAGCTGCCCCCGCTGCTACTAGTTAGAGGAGTGGTTGATTCTACAACTGGATTATAATAAGAAGCGATGGCGACCGTTGAGGTTGATTTAATATTAGTTGACTTAGTGGCGGCGGCCGTCTTAGTGGGAGTTTTGGCTAGGGTTTTAGTCGCTGCACTGGGCATTAACGCCTTTGTAACATTAACCACGTTAGTGGGCTTTTCTGAGGTACTTGTGGCTATGGTTTTTTTCTGACTCGCTACCTTTTTTGGTTGAGTTGTTTTGCTCGTGGCTGCTTTTTTGGCTGCTTTATTTACTACGGCACCCGTTTTAGTTATTACCTTTTCCGTGCTCACTGTCTTTAGACTATCGTCTAAAACAATTTCTGTATTTTGATTATTTTCTCCGATACCAAAAATTTTATCAGCCACACTTAAAACTATATTCTTAGTTTTTTGCGCGATTATTTTTAGCGAAGATAACGGATTATTAATCAAGCTCCAGCGCAACACTAGGGCGGCGGTCGGCACGCGTCCCCGAACATCAGCTCCAGAAAACGAGGAAGCAACTACGATATCAGTCGTCACATCGCTTAAAGTCGGCTGTAAAAACTGCGTATATGGCAAGAAAAGAAATCGTTCACCATTATTTTCTAAACCTAAATCATAACCGATTAGCTCTGGCGCCGGAATTAGCAAATTACTGCGCCGAGAAATTTTAGAATATTCAAAATCGCTCGAGAAGCAATCGCCATCTTTATTTACTACACTATAATTATCATATCCATCAGACGTAATATCAATGGCGTAATAATTAGAATCGTATTCTAGAGCAGATAAATTATTTGGGTTAGAGATATTGGCGCTCTCATATAGTTTTTCCGTTAACCCAACACAGGTCCACTGGCCCGATCCGGGGCCCTTCTGAAATTTAAAATCAAAATCATAAGCTAATTTTTTCCCCACTAAACTGTTAGCAATCGCGACCACTTTGGCCTGCTGAACAGCCGTCAAACCAAAAGGAATTTTTGCGCCTAAGTATTTTTCTCCTTCCGCCAAATTAACAAATTTATCGGCTGGTGTTTTTACAATGCCGCCCGAGAGCGCCTCGACAATATAATCAACCCCGTCTTCTTGGCCAATATAAATACCGACGTGACCCGAATAAATATTTTTTACTATTCCCTTTTCGACATTAATTAAGGGGGTATCGCCATAACCATATATTTTTCCTTCCCCAGAGCTTCGATAAACTAACGTGCCAGGAGGCATCGCCCGAACCAGGCTTGGCAAAAAAAATAAAAGTCCAAGCAGACTAAACCCTGATATTTTAATAAAATTACCCCAATTATTACTTCTTTTTTTCATATTTTTTATTTATTATAATAACTTTCCCATTCGCTTGGGCTTATCTCCGGCAAAATTAAATCTGTGCCGGTGAGATGATTTAAATTATCAGCACTAAAAAGGCGACTAATATTATCTAAATCTTTCTTCACATATACACCGCGCCAAATTTTTTCAGTTTCAATCGGAAATACTAAATAATAATCACCTAACAATAAAACTAGATCTTGCCGTAAGCGCGAGTCTATCTCTAGCGCTAAAACTAAATTACTTATAAGTTCTAACTGCGAGAGCGTAAAAAAAGATTTTTTATCAAGTACGGCGCTAATATTTTTTATAGCCTCCCTTTTTAACTCTAGTGATTCATCGGAGCTTAAAATAAAAAAATAATTATTAATCTCTTGATCATTATTGAGCTTGCCTAATGTTTTTAAGGCTTCTATTTTTTCTTGGCTTGAAGTTGCGTTCTTTATTTTATCAAGCAGATTAGAACTTAAATTCTGCTGGCTTATTTTTTCGATATTAAACTGAGAAATTATTTCTCGGACTAAACTTTGTTCCGCTTCAGAATCGACCAAATAATCGCCTAAATACTCGGGCCGATTTTCTTCCCCGTAAGCTAAGGACATAATGTGTACTAATTCTTTTTTGAATTCTAAATCGCCGCCCTCAGCCTGCCAATAATTTAAAATCCTCTTGACTAATTTTTGTCTTTTCTTCTTCAAATCTAATTTTAAATCAACTACAATTTCTTTTTCCTGCGCCTGGCGCCAAACCGAACACTCTTCATGACAAACTTTTTCTTGACGATAAGACTTAGCGAGCGCGCCGAGTGCAAGCGTCGAGCGGCCAATACTTAAAAGCGAAATCAATAAATATAAACAAAAACTCAAAATTAACAGCCCAAGGCTAAAGAATATTCGCTGCTTGCGCGTTGCTAGATGATTGCGGAGATAAGCGCGCCCAGAACTAAAACCCTTTCTTAGTAGTCCCATAATTTTAATAATTAATTTTTAATTCTTTTACTATAACAAAACCACCCTGATAGAATTTTAAATAAATCATAATGATTTTTTATAATCAAAAATTAAAAAAATACCCAAAAAACTCAACCAAGAGCCATAACAAAAAAACCAGACCCTACGGCCTGATTTTTTAAAAACTATCTTTATTTATTTTTTATCTTTTTATTTTGTCACTTTACGAGTCTCTCCTATCGCTTTTTTAAATACATCCCACTCGCTGATTAGAGACGGCTCGAGTCTTAAAGCTATTTGGAATGATTCCTCGGCTTTCTCAATATTACCGATGACAAAATATATCTTAGCTAAGTTATACCAAACCTCGGGATCGGCATCAGAAATAATCGCCAATCTTTCCGCTAAAATAGCGGCGTGATTAAAGTCTTTTTTGCCCGTATAATGATTAATTGCCTGCTTAAGAAGATTAGCAGAGCCTAATTGCTCACTGCCCCCCTTGTCAATACAATTATCCAAAGCTCCACCGAGTTCATCAGCATATTCATTATCATTAAGAACGAAATATACTTGTGCCAAACGACAATAACCCTCGAAATAATTAGGATTTAAGGCAATCCCGTATTTCATGGTAGCGACCGCTTCTTCATTTTCCATTCGAACAAGCTGCATTTGTGCCTTAATAAAATAGATAGTCGCACGACCCGGGCTAGCGTCGATTGAGGCGTCTATCGCTGCCATGGCCTGCCTTGAATAAAAATTAAATTTCTCCAAATTCTTATAATTATATCTTGCAGCCGCATCTAAAATTTGTGCGAGTTGCATTTGCATCATACTGTCGCCTAGATTATAGGCGGCGTTAATTTCAGCTAATGAAATAGTGTAATCAATAATTTCTTGAGCCTTCTGACTACTAACACTATTTAAAAGCGCCGGATTAGACACAACGAGATTTAATAAGGTAACCCGGGCATCGCGCTCAAGCGGCCGACCGGTAAGGCTTTCCTGATATGCTTCGACTCCAGGGACTAACTGTCCGGAAGCAATAAGTGAGTAACCCCCGATTGAACCGGTAAACATTTTCCAATTTTTAACATTATAATAATTAGCGAAGATGTAGGCGATAATTAAAAAAACAATTAAGCAAATTATTTCCGTGCTGTCTTTTTTTATAACAAACCGGGGTTCCCCTTCTTCTTCGCCTTCAACTGGCCGGCGAAAATTGAGCCAATAAATAAAACCTAGAATTGTCATGAGGCCGATAAAAGTCGAAAAAGAATCAAAAATCGCCAGGTTCTGAATAAAATAGGCGCTGATTAAAGAAACAATAATTATAATTTCAATATTGTTCAAACCGCTCGGCTCACTGCTGATAAGCTTGCCGTTTAACTTAAATTCTTTAAAAAGATAATAAGCGGCCGCCAAGAAAATACTAAGATAAGTTAAAAGCCCAAATACCCCAGTAGTTGAAGTAATATCGATTAAATTATTATGCGCGCGGTCGAAATAAGTATCACCGATTGTATAATTATAGAACTTAGAATCAAAATGCTTATCAAAAATACTCGCGTAATTGCCAAAGCCAGTGCCAAAAATCGGATGATTTTTAAAATCAGCCGCCGCGCCGCGCCAAGAAATTAAACGCGTTTGGAAGGTTATTTTTTGCGAAGTTAAGTTTCTCAAAAAACTATTTTGGAACCAAGCAGAACTAGTTTGGGAAAAAATACCGGCGAGAGCAATAATCGCCAGGATAAAAACGACTAACGAAGCGCGTCTAATCTTTTTATTAACATGTGAGAGGCCGACTAATAAAAATAAAATCAAAATACTGATGCCTAAGCCGATAATCGCGCCCGATGTCCTCATGTTTTTAAATTCCCAAAACATGAAAATAAGCGGCAGAATATAAAGCCAGCGCGCCGCTTTATTCGTAGAACGGAAGAATAGTAAAACTATGAAATAAATACTAAAGATAAGATAGCCGCTCACATAGGCGGTATTGCCAATTGTACTATAGCCATTTTGACCAAATAAACCGATTAAACTAACCAGGGTAGCAATAGCAACTGATAGTAAAAAGAGGGCGCGCCATTCTTTCCAGGTCCGAAAAACAGTAATAAGAATAAAATAAAATATTAAAAAATGAGCTAAATGAAAGAAGCCGAGCATTCTTTCCGCGTCTCCCCAGAAACTTAAATTAAAATCTATACTAATAACACACGAGGCTAAAATCGCCAAAAAATAAGCAACTAACCCGTAGGAAATAAAGTTCTTTTTCGGACGATACTCGGGGTAACGGAGAATAAAAACCAACCAAATAGCGAACAGGATCTCCATGAGAATATTAAAGGGTAATTGTTTCGAGGTAATATAAGGAAAAAGTAAATCTCGAAACACGCAGAGAATGGCTAAAAGAGAAACTATAATACCGCCTTGCAAAATACGTAAATAAGTTTTTGGTGACATAATTTTAATAGTTTAGCAAATAGATAACAAAACTATTATAACATAGCCGCCAACTGGATGTCGACGGCGTTAACAGAAAAGAGCCCCCGAAGGGGCTCTTTTGCTGTTCCGATTTATGTTTGAAAATCGGGAAAACTATGAGACTTATCTAATATTATTTAGATAATACCCAAGTAGTGGTTGTTAAACCAGCAACTCTGTGGCCGTTATCATAAGTATCAGCTGATACAGATGCGTTATCGGACCAAATAAAGCTACCAGTTACATCTCCAATAGTTGAATCTGGGTCATAAGCAGCGTCTTCAACAATCTTAGCAGTGATAGATTCTGAACCAGTGCCAGAAACACTAACCGTAGCTAAAATCTCGAAGGTCTTGGTAGTGCCAGCCGCAATAACTTCTGGGGTAGCCAATAATATAGTCATATCATCGGAACCGATAGTAGCCGTCGCGGTCTTATTAGAACCATTAACCTTTAACGGGTTAGTAGTGGTTGCAATAGTAGCACTAGCCGTATTGCTAGTAACTAAGACTAATTTACCTAAAGTCACATCAGCATTGGAATCAGCAGTGACTGTAAATTTAGCGATAACTTTATCGCCAGCATTTAAAGTCTTATCTGATAATTCTTGATAAGCAACTGTCGGGATAGTCTTTCTAAGACGGAAGTTGTTAGCTAATAAAGCAACACCTTGGGTAGTTTCAGAACCGGCTGAAGATTTAAACTTCACGGTAGTGACACCAAAGTGAATATCTTTATTAGTAGCGGTAGCATCGTTTTCAATGTTGTTCAACACAACCTTAATAGATAAGGTCTTGTTGGCATTGGCGGCGATAACAACCTGGTTACTGTTGATGGTAAATTTACCAGCACCATTAACCGGAACGAAAGAGTCAATCAAGTTAGAACCGTCATATAATCTAATAGACGCAATTCTCGCATCAGCAGCATTTACGCCAGCAGAAGTGGAGGCGATAGTGGTGGAAGCTAGAGGAGTGTTGATTAAATTAATTTCGGTAATATTTGCGCTATCATTAATAGCGGTAAACTTGAATTGAGCGACTTCCTGTTCGACACCAGCCTTGGTAGCTAACATAGCTTCAGACGGAGTACTACCACCTAACGCAATATTCAAGGATCCAGCATCAGCAATTACAAAATTGGTTGTAGTCGCAACGTTGCCGCCACTGATAGAAGAACCACGAGAATCTTGAGCATTAATGGTCATAACAGTCTTGAAGTTGCTATCGGCAGCCGCGGAAGAATCAAAGGAACCCTTTAATTCAATTGCCTTGGTTGAATCCTTAGCAATATCAAAGTTCAAAGAGGAGAAATTAGCTCCAGTTGAACCGAAGTCCATAGTACTACCAACTACAACACCGTCAACATACAATTTCATGTCGCTGATAGAAGAATCAAGAGTAGCGGTAGCTGCTCCGACGTTAGCACCGAAAGAAATTGATGTTACTTTAGCAGTATCATTAGTTGCCTTAACGGTAAATTTACCCAAGGAAACATCAGTACTACCTTTTACGATAGGCTTGTCATTAGCATAACCATCGCTGATAACAGTAGTTAAGGCAGCGCCCTGAACAGTAAAGATACCGCCAGTAGCTGTACCGGCAATAGAACCAGTATCAACTGCGTTACCAGAAACTACATATTGAGGATTCATATTCGAAGAGCTAGAGAAGATATTGCTATCTAATTTAACCTGGAAGGTGGCTGATGGGCTAGCATTAGTCTTAGCCTTAACCATAACTTTGATTTCGTTGTCGCCCTTATTAAGGGTTAAAGTACTATCAATAGCTTGATTGGCGAAAGCAGCAAGAGAAGAAGTAGCCGACGGGTCAAAAGAATCTAAAAGAGTACCATTAATGTAAACTCTTACATTCTCAAACTGATTAGTTGTAGAAACATCGCTGTAAAGGAGGTTTAATCCATCAGCGGTGATCGCTTCGTCAGCGCGAACGTTGGCGAGTAAAACAACATTATCAGAACCCTTGATAATAGTAGTGTCGGAAGGTGAAGTTGATTTCTTAGAAACAGAAATCGCACCTGCGCTAATAGTAATGTTAGAAATAGCATAACCATCAGCACTAGTAGTACCGGAAGTTCCGGCATATACGTTAGCTCCGAAGCCAGTGCTCTTTTCATAAGCAACGATATCGCTGCTCTTGTTAAGGGTAAAGGCGAAACTACCTGTAGCTGTATTTTCTTTAGCAATAACGTCTCCCTTGATATAGAAGATCTTAGAAGCGTCATCTTTAAGTAAATCTAAACCAGCAGTTGGGAAGTAGAAAGTTACATAACGGCCACTAACAGTGTAGCTAGTAGAAACTTGGCTTCCAGCCTGCTCTAAGTAAAGATTCATGGTCGCCTTAGTTAAATCTTCAACGCCATTATTCTTTAACATGATAGACTTCACGCTAACATCTTTAGCGGTACCATTGAAGCCTAGTTCAAAATGACCTAACTCAACTTTTTCATCACCAACTTTTAGGGTTTGGGTTGAAGTGTTTGAGTTAGAGATTGATAGGTTTACAACGCTATAGCTAGTTAAAGACATGATATTGCTGTTGATCGGGAAAGAACCGGTAACAGAAGCACCTGTAGAGCTAACTGCAGAAGCAGTCGCAATACTTAAGCCCATGTTGCCAGAACCAGTACCAGTCAAGGAAACAATGAAGTCTAAAGCAACGGTCTGACCAGCGCTAACAACTAAAGCTGGAGAGAAAGTCAAGACAGATTCATCGCTAGAATTCATAGATTTCTTGGAAGCGACGATAACACCATCTTTTTCTGCCCAAACTTTATCAACATTGCTATAAGAGGAAAGACCAATTCTTTTAACAGTAATAGAGTTAACGGAAACAGCGCCGTCGTTAGCTGCAGTTAAATTAACTTTAGCGAACGGAACGCGGGAACCATTCTGAGGGATAGAAGTAGCTGCTGGAGTATTAGCATTTAATGAAACCATTAAGCCAGAACCAGTAACAACAACACCATTGCCACCATTTTGGGCAACGTTGGTAAATTCAGCGCTAGAAAGGCTAGTACCGCTGGCAGTAACAGTAGAACCAGCAATAATAATATCGCCCCAAGCAAATCTATTTGCATTGAAAGCAGATTCACTAGCGATTGAACGATAGTTAGTTCCATCAAAGTAAAAAATTTCAGCACCGCTTGCATTTTTTACTAAGGAACCAGCTGGGATAGAACCATTGGCCAAAACTGCGCCAATAGTATAGTTAGTGAAGAAAGCATCAGGAACGTCGACAACTCTCTTGTTCCAATTGCTGCCGAACAAAGCTGCAGCTTGGGCTTCACTTTGGATCTTTCTTAAAACGCCATTTGGTTCAACAGCGTAAACAGAAGGATCGGTTGTAATTTTCACTAATTTAGTACCTGCTCTCATGGTCACATTGCCGCCCAATGGGTAGCTTTGTAATTCAGAAGCGGGAATGGTTATCACGCCATCAAAATTAGGGTACCAAGAAAAATAGGTAGTGGAATTAGGGAAAACATATCTCTTGCCATCGGAGCCAAGGTAATAAACAGAGGATAAGCCATCCATTTTGATCAAATCACCTGCAGAAGCAGAAGCTTTAACCGGAGCATACATGCCCATGGTGGCAAAAACTGTTAATACCATTACGCCGATAACTAAGGATTTGCGTAATTTATTCATAATAATAGTTAATGTTCTATCTAAAATGTCTAAACAATAGTAGTTTAAGCAATTTAGAGAGAAATATTTGTTCAATTCTCTGCTCTAATTAATTTTGAGTCTTTATTATTTGTAAATCAGTCGGAATCCCGCTCCGCCAGCCGGTTTTTGGCTTAAGGCGAAAGCTGACTGATCTTACATAATAAGTTCTGCCAGCTGCGCGTGTTGCCCGCCTGCTGGAGAAAAGCTTAACCGATTTACATTTTTTTTAGACTTATAAATCGTTCGTGCTTTGAATTGAAGATAATAAGATTTGTTAAGGGTAAACCATCTCTTATTCAGAGACTCGGCCTTTAAAGGGTTTACCAACCCGCAAATGCAGGTTTGTTAGTGTATCTCCTTGGCTTGTCCATGATAGGAGGAGGAACTCTTCCAGCCAGGAGTAACCTTAAGGGGGAGATAGACTAACAAACTTGCACTTAATTTTTAATCATTTAATTTTTAATCATTTCATCAACCTCTTTTAATTTATCAACCGCTTTATTATAGTCCTTTTTTTCAAATAATTGTTTTACTTCTTCCAAAATAGAATCTGCATTAATAGTTATTTTTTCTTCTCCATTACCTTCACCAACTTTATCAATCGGCAGGGTTGCGGTAGCAGAACTCGCTAAATTAGTCGGCATAATTAAAACGCTAGTGGTATTTACCGCTGGCGTTATATTTTGATTTAAGTTTTCTTCTTCAAATAACTCAACTCCAGAATCATCTTTTAAACTATTGGCCATAGAAACTGTACCGCTCGCGTCGTTGCTGTTTTTATTATCACTCGTAGTGGTTTTCGGGTTCAAGTAACTAATATGTGTTTTAACCGATTTAATCTCTTCATTAAAGCTTTCATTAAGTTTTGCGACCTGATCTTTATTATTATCATTATTAAATTGCGGGTCAGACAAAATAACGGAAATATCTTGGGCGTGTTCAGTCGCAAATTGAACGGCTAACTTATTACGTTCGTCTGAATTGAACATGGTATTAAGCTTTGCCTTTTCGGAAATGATGCGCGCAATATATAAAGAGTCATTCGGTTTAGCACTACTAAAAACTTGATGGCTAAAAAGGCTACCGGTAATCAGAATTAAAACAAAAGCGCCTAGAGCATAGGCGGGTCGAGAAGCGGCTTTGGCAAAACTATTAAAGTTAATAATAAATACTCTCCAAGCAGATAATTTAAGAGCCCCGGAATTAGAAATCTGAGATACTAAAAGTTCCCGATTACTGGCTAACCAATTTTGATCGGGACTAATATTTTTTAGGCTATTTAATTTAGCGATTAAATCTTTGTCTGTCATATACCCTAATATACGTAAGATAAGAGAAAGCGTTACAGTAAATTCTACTTATCATCTACCTCAACCAACTCTTTTAAGGCGCCAAGGGCTCGATGCAAGAGGACTCGAACATTACCCTTTGTTTTTCCGCTAATATCAGCTATTTCTTCAAGAGTTAAGTCATTGATAAATTTCATAATAATGACTTCCCTATACTCTTCTTTAAGAAGCGGAAGTTTGCTCTTAATTAGCTCTAAATTAGACTCTTGATCCATCTTTTCTTGAGGATTCTGGGTTTCATCTAAAACATCAATTTTATGCTCCTCATCATCCAAAGAAGCGGTTTTCTTATTACCTGTTTCTCGATAATGATCGATTATTGTGTTGCGAGCGATTTTATAAAGAAGGGCGCGCAATGTTTTACTGTCAACTAAGGTATTATTTTGAATATGATTCCAGGTCTTTAAAAAGACCATTGAGGTTATATCATTAGCCTCTTCACGACTTCCAATTTTAAAATAAACAAAGCGGTAAATATCTTTAACACTTTCATCGTAAACCTTAATAAAAGCCTCTTTATCATGGCTTTTTAGCTTGCTGAATGCTTGTTTATTCTTAAATTTTTCAATTAAATTGCTCGACATTTTGAATAGTTAAAAAACTAAAAAACGGCTAAATTCTTTTAACTAAAAATAACGGGAAAACTGCCCCGCCCTTGTTAAATTATTCTTCTTAATTCTTGAATTTATCTTATCATAGTACGCCTTTATATGCAAGATAAATAGAAAATTATTAGTGAAAAAATAGTTAACAAATAGTTAGCCGAGAAATCTTTAAATTAGCCTTAAAAAAGACATTCTTAATTATAGAATTCGCTCTCTGTTGACTTTTTTTATAAAAGGATTAAAATAATATGACTTAAGTCTAATCAGCAATGGACTTAAAATATATTAACAAAAAAAGAAAGTTATTATCAAGGAATATTTGACAATATGCGTTAAAATATTTATACTTAAGTCTATGTTATTATAGACTTAAATATAATTTTTATTTTTTATTAGCTTATTTATATATTTAAGTCTACAATATTTTAGACTTAAATACTTAAAAAATGGAAAATACAAACAATTTTCCAACTAAGGAAGTTAAATATCCGATTTGGGTCTCAGTATCTGAAGCGGCCGATTTGGGTGGCGTCCAGGGGAAAACCATAAGACGAGCCATTAAATCAGACCCTAATTTACGTTATAAGATTGTTAAAAATAGATACCATATTGAACTTGGTTCCCTGCTTATCTTCCTTCATAAAAATACCAAGCTAAAGAATAAATTGAAAGAATTTGGCCTGGGCCAATACGTTAGCGAGTGGCAAGCTTAGACCATTTTTATATAAGTGGAAAGCGAAAGTGTTAATCAAAAAAGCCGATCTCATAGGGGTCGGTTTTTTTGTAAATAAAAACCACCCCGGATTCCGACGGGATGGCTTTTGTATTTGAGAAACCAATGTACTCTTAAGACTATAGAACGGTATCTTTAACCGCCTTGGCTAAGCGGAATTTAACTACGGTTTTAGCCGGGATTTTTATAGTTTCGCCAGTCGCTGGATTGCGGCCATCTCTTGCCTTTCTCTTAACTTTTACCAACTTACCAAAACCAGGAACAATGCATTCACCAGTCTTCTTTACTTCTTTGTAAACGACGTCTGCTAACTTTTCCATGAAACCGGCTGTGTCTTTTTTACTTAAGCCAGTTTCTTCAGATAAACTAGCAATCATCTGTGATTTTGTCATTTTTGACATAATTTTAGCATGGGGCTTATCAATAAACCCATTTTAAGAGATTAATGATAATGTCCATTATAAATGATTGTTATTAAAATTAATTAATAATTTAGTTAACGTTTCTTTTGTATTTATTGGGTTTTTAATCGACCCCTTTTAAATAACCAATGTTTATACGCTTATTATAGCACACCTAAAAAAATATGCCAATAAACAAAGGGGTTTTAGCGTTCAGCCACCAAATGGTCGTCAACAACGGCCAAAATCGTCAAATTTAACTCGGAAAATTTCAAACGTCTCCCAGTTAAACGCATCATTTCGCGCAATTCTTTTACCGAGGGCAGCTTCTTGCTCGGAATAACTAAGGACGGAACTTTTAAATTAGCAAAAATATTATACTTCGTATGATTATCCTTTATCGCTTTGGGATATTTGGCAAGCGGCAATAAAATTTCTCCAACTTTGTGGACATGATATTTTATTTCCTTAGTTTTTTTCTTCTTTTTTGTTTTCGCTTTTTTCTTCAAACTCGGTTTTTCAAAGCGCGCATACATCGTACCGCGGCAAAATGGAGAGTCACAAAAACAATAGCTGACGCTCCCATCAGATTCTGGATCGAACTCATAGTCAAAAGTAATTTCTTCGCCTGGAAAAATATGACGCAAGGCAAAGAAAATATTATGACCACCGTGATCAGAGACGCTGCAATTGCCAGCGCAGGAATGGTTAATTAAATGAACACCAACTTCCTTTAAATCAACGGGAAAAAGCGAAACATCCTCACCGACATATTCAAAAGAATAGCAGCCTTGGCCGTACTTTTCTTCGAGCTCTTGAGCTTCTTTATCATTTACGACTCGACCAATATAATCACCAATAAGAGTGCCGGCCGGGATATGTTTAAGTGCAAAAACGCCGCGCCCCTTCTTTTTAGTTTTTTTAATTTGATAAGAATCTTTTGGTAATAAAAACATAATTTAAAAATTTACATATTCATATTGCGCAATGGCGTCAAAATGCCAAAGATTTTTCCAACCGCAATCGCCTAGCCCAGCGTCAAAATAACGAGCGTTCGCTTTGATTGCCTCCTCAATATTAATTTTATTTAAATATTTACCCAACCCTGGATAATTTTGAAAATCAACCCCCGTGATCAGATAATGATAATAACCATTATATAAAACACTAAAAGAAACCGCAATCGTCTGTCCGCCCAAGCGCAAACTAATCAAGCGCCAATCAAACGGTAATTTAATTAATTCTCGCCACGGCCTTCGTTCTTCTTCCTTGCTTAAGTATGATTCGCCAGCAAAACTGTCAACATTAAGCTTAAATAAATTATCTAAATCAGTCCAATCATTAAGAACTATCTCTGGCTTTAATTTATCTATAGTCGCCAGCTCCTTCTCTAAACTATGGCGCCTTTTTGGGGAAAGTCGCGAACTCATAAAATCAGTAAAGTCTTTAAAACCAGCTAAGGGCAAAACATATTTATAATCTTCTATCGGCAATTTAACCGTAAACTCATCTTCGCCGGAAATATCATAAAATTGAATTTTTTCCTGACTAACACTCTCATACATTAGTTTTATTACATCTTCTCGCCCTGGCTTAATAAATACTCGATTCTCTTCGCAAGGTTCTTCAGCGATAAAACCGTGACCATAATCGTCGTAATCAACTAAGGGCATAAGAGCGACTAATTCCTCCTTGGCCTGTCCGGCTCTATCCGGCGAAATCTCATAAGCGGCCTTAAAATATAAAGGGTACGGCTCATATTTATAAAAGCCGTACCGAAAGTCCCAATCATCAAAAATTACGCGGCGCGGAGAAATTTCCCGCCACAAAGTTTCCGCCATTTTCAGGTCTGTAACTACGCGAATGTCAATCATATAATAATTTACATGATATTCGGTTGCAAATGATAATACGGCGGATTATCCTTATAACGCTTAATAGCGAGTCGAATTATTTCTTCTAAAAAATCACCATAATCCATACCGATCATTTCCGCCGACTCGGTGAAGAAACCGCCGTTATCAAGCGAGGGGTTAGGGTTTAATTCTAAAACATAAGGATTATTATTCTTATCAACCCTAATCTCGACACGGCCATAGTCATGACAATCTAAAATTTTATAAGTATCCAGCGCGATTTCACCGAGCAAGGTTTCTAGTTTCTTGCTAATGTTTTTCGGTGGACGCTGAACAATAATCTTGTCATAAACCGACTCCTCGGTATATTTCGCTTCAAAAGGATAAATATGCCAAACATCGGTTGGTAGTTCATCAAAAATAGAACGCGAAAGTGGCAAAATACGCAAATCATCTTTATCCATGCCTATTATTGGCACGTCATACTCATCGCCATCAATATACTCCTCAATTAAAGCCGGACGACCAATCTCTTTAATAACAACCTCTAACTGGCGATATAGCTCTTCTTTATCGCGCACGACCGACTCATTAGTAATACCGATTGAATTATCTGTATTAGCTGGTTTTACAATCAAGGGGTAGCGTAAGTCTTCGCGAACATTATCGTTAAGCGTATAAACATAATCCCATTCCGGAGTCGGTATTTTATGATAACTTAGTAATTTTTTTACCCGAATTTTATCAATACATAAACCAAGGGTAAACGGATTTGAACCAGTATAAGGAATCTGTAAGGTATCAAAAATAGAAGCGGCGTGCGGCTCAAGCAAACTTGAATTATTAATGCGTTCGCAAACATTAAAAACTAAATCAACATCGCTATTTTTTAAATCATTAAAGGCTTTGGGCAAATCATTAAAATCATAGAAACTTACTTTATATCCTCTTTCTCGGAGCGTCTTATCAATATCCTTACCAATGATAGTTAAATCATTCTCAATTAAAGTTTCTTGATCAGCTGCGCTCTCATCATAAAGATTACAAGCAATGCCAATATGAAGATTGCGTTGATTAGAAATCGCCATGCGACGAATTTTTTCAATCTTTGAGCCGCGTTTTAAAATTTCCCGGTTAATAACTGAAGCGGAAAATGGGGTCCGGCGAGCGGTCTTGCCGATCGAAGACGCGGGATGGAATTTAGCGACTTCATAATAAATTTCTTTTTCAGCCTCATGTAGATTGTCTTGGGCGTCGAGCGGATTAACTCCAGAAACAAGTAACCAGCCTAAAAGTTCATAACCATCGGGGGGAGATAAGACGGAGTCACCGATGCGCTTATCGAATTGAAATTCTTCAACATAGGGCTTCTTCTTTAAATCTTCAGCAATATCCAAATTAACTAAAATACCGGAATGATCAGAAGAAAATGTTTCCGCGCATAAATATTTGAAGGGGCTAGCTAATGACTCCCATTTAGGTAAATAAATGCCGCAAGCAATTTTAAGAGCGCTTTCGATTAAATCAACCTTCCAGGCGACCTTAATGCTCGGATAAATCTCGTCACCTCCTAGACGCAGGTTAATTTCTAGAGGCATCGGTCCATCATGAGTTGATTTCGCTTCAAAATGGATGCAACCGTTTAAAATTCCTAATTTTTCTAAAGCTTCATCGGCTAACGCAACTAGTTCCATTTGGCTTTTAGTCGGCAAGTTAGACGGCGTCATGCGAATTGTTTCGATAAAAAACGGTTCCTTAGTCTTACCGTTGTCAGAGATAGCACAAAATTTAATTTTTCCATTTTGCACTAAAATATCTAAATCAACTTCGTCGCCGTCAATATATTCTTCAATAAAGACCTCCAGGCCATCATTTAAAGCCGATTCAACCTTAGGCGACATTTCTTTTTTAATATAATTATAACTCTCCTTCAATTCCTCCTCATTATTCACCTTCATGACAAAGGCGCTCGCCGCACCATAAGCTGGCTTGACTACCAAGGGAAAATTAAAAGTTTTAATTACCTCCTCTAAATCTTTGGCGCTTTTAAGTTCTTTATACTGAATGGTTGGTAAATTATTAGCTGCACAAAATTCACGGAATAAGTATTTATTGCGAACCCGGTTGGCTACTTTATAGGGCGTACCGATTAGCTTATAGCGATCAGATATTTTTGATGTTAAAAGCACATCATCTTCCCAAAAAGTCAAAACACCATCTAATTTTATCTCGGGATGCTCTTTGGTAAATTTATCGAGGGCGGCGAAGGCTTCAGGATGATTAGCGGTGTCGGCTGTAATGTGAAAATCAACATACGGAGTAAGTGAGCTGTTCTCTTTACCAATCGTAATGATTTTAACTCCGAAGCCCTTGGCTTTCTTAATAAAAAATTTCTTGGTTGTATTAACGATTAAAACTGTTTGACCGTGCAGGCCATTACGGTTTGAATCTGAATTTCCGTTTCCATTCATAGTGATTATTTAATATTATATGTGACTCCAATCTCAATAATGACTTCCCGACCGCCCGCACCGATAACCGGACTCGAAACAGCGCCACCAACCCCCATGCCGCCCTTACCATAATCAGTTGCATAAACAGGCAAAGGATTAATCAAATTTTCATACCAGCCAGTAATATCTTCTAATTGAACGCCGGCCGCGGCGGCTAGGGCATCGCTTTTGCTTTTAGCATCGCTAATCGCCTCAATGCGCGCTGTTTGCTTTAAATCGTTCATATTCGAGGCATCAAAGGCTAAATTATTAACTTGATTAGCACCCGCTTTTGAGGCTTCAGCAATAACTGTGCTTAATTTATTCGGATTTTTATCATAATCAACCACTTTGATAACTATCTGCTGATTAGCGTTGTAGCCAGAAACAATTGAAATATTATCTTTATAATCGTATTGGGGATAAAGCGAATAATTTTGCGTTTGAATATTTTCCTCAGTAATACCGAGTACTTTAACCGCTTTAATAATACTACTAACTTTATTATTTAATTGATTTAAGGCTTCTTCCGGCTTGGCGAGCTTATCGATTTGAACGCCTAGGGTAACAATAGCGATGTCTGGATTATAGGCCACTTTTCCCTGGCCAGTGACCGTAACGGAACGAAATTGCTGATTAACAATCCGGTCACGCAGAATAGCAACCGTAATAATACCCGCCAGGAGTAACATTGCAATAATCACGATGATAACTCGAGGTGATTTCCAGGAATGAGCACAAGCACACTCCGAATTCTTCATATCTAACATATATTTAATTAAAATTAATTATTATTTTATTATAACACTTTTTTAAAAAACAACAATTTATTCCAGTTCTTTTTGACTCATTTTAACTTGTGCCTGAACAAGAATCGGATCTAATTCTAAATGCGCGTTCTTTACCTCCCAGGCAATAGCAGATAAAGCTTCATAAAAAGTTTTTCCTTCAGCTATCTTGGCCGCTAAACTGGCGGGCGAGTAAACTAATTTAATATACTCTGCCTCTAGTTCACCGATTAAAGATCCCTCTTGATAATTAAACATCTCAAAAATTTTCTTCGCGTCTGCCTCGCTTAATTTCTCTAATAATTTACGAGCGGCGCCTAGTTCATATTTTTTATTATTTAAAACGATTTCTCGAAATTTATAAAAAATATTGTCGAGTTCCCGGCTCGCGGCGCGCTCATCCTTGGATAGTCCGTTCCTCACCTCATATTTAATCATATAATTAACGGGGCTCGTCTAAACGAGCCATTATTTTTTATTTAAATAATATTCTCTTTCCACCGCGCTTAACCGCTCAATCGCATAACGGAGAGCGGTTCTGGGCATATTTTTAATATGTTCATTTAGAAAAGACTTTAATTTCTTCTTATCCGTCCGCTTTCCGACCTCTCGAAGCATCCAGCCGACCGCTTTATGTATCAAATCATGATTATCGTGCAGAAGTTTTTTAGCTAAATCTAGGGCTTCTTCGGCTCGTCCTTTTTGAATAAAAGCATAAGTCGCAATCATGGCCATGCGCCTCTCCCAAAGATTCTTTGACTTTGCGAGAGTATACAAAATGTTTATTTTCTTTTCTTCTAGAATAAGGTAATCGCCTAATATTTTTGCGACTGATAAATCAACTAAGTCCCAATTATTGATATATTTGGTGTTGCGCAAATAAAAACTAACAATTTTAGCTTTTGCTTTTCTATCCTCTGTCTTCTGATACTGAGCCACTAAAATAAAGAGCGCGGCTAAACGGAATTCATGAATTTTACTTTTCAGAAGACTAGAAATATCTTTAAAGTCCAAAGAAAGATACTTTAAAGCAATTTTACGCGTTAAGGGTACTTTTATGCCTAAAAAGATGTCTCCTTCGCCATACTGCCCTTTTCCGGTCTTAAAAAAGCGCTGTAAAATCGCGGCTTGAGGTTTACTAGCTAAACTTTTTAATTCTTTGGTTATTTTTGTTAAATTAGACATATTTTTTATTTAGTTTCTTATTCTAACGGTTTATTCAAATCTACGACTCCTTGCCAAATCTTGTCTCCCCGGCGAGCATAAAATGTTAATTTTGTTTTACTATTATTAACTGTTACTCCATAAACTCGATCATAAGGCTGACTTTCCCATTCATTAAAAACTAAAATATCTCCCCGACTATCCCGCGCTTTATAGATAAAATATTGATTATCCGGCGAAAAGAAATGAGGTTCAAAAATCCAATCATAAGCTTTTCCTTCTTGACCATCTAAAACAACTATCGCTTTACCATTAACTTTAGCACCATAAGCAAAGCGCTGGCCACTGGGACTGAATTTCATAAAAGTAATATCGTCATAAGACGCGCCCGACTGGCCGTTCAAAGAAACCGCCTTCTTATTAAACCTCTCATCATTAAAAACATAGGCGATTGATTCCCCGCTGGGACTCATTAAAAAATTTAATTCATCAAAATTCTTCTGCGCTTCATTTAAAGTTAAAACTTCTGATTCTTGAGGAATTTGATTATTAATTTTCTCTGACTGAATCTCTTCTTTTTCGACTTTCAAGCCGACTTCAGTAACAAGATCCTGCCTCAGAGCCTCAAAAATCATTAGCTTTGTCCAAAGTAACGAAAGAATAAAAGCAAAGATTATTAAAATAAAAAGCCATAAAATTAAACGATTTTCCCGCCACGGCGTCGAAAAATTAATTTTATTAATTTTGTTTGTTTTTTTCATATTAATAATGATAGTTTTTATGTTGTAAAATCGTCGTGGCCCGATAAATCTGCTCTAATAAGACGACTCGGGCCAATTCATGAGGAAAAGTTAAAGGAGATAAAGAAAGCGCGGGATATTTTTTATATAAAGCATCGCTAAAACCGAGCGCACCGCCTAGAATAAAAACTAAAGGAGATTTTTTTTCAAGCCAACTAGCTAATTTTAAAGAGTTGAAAGATTCACCTCTTTCTGCAAGCAGATAAACAACCGCTTCTTTATTCTTATTTAAAAAATTGGTAACTTTTTCACCTTCAAAATCTTTCGCCTTGTCCCGCAGTTTCTCGGAAAACGAAACCGCTTCGAGCTCGACTACCCTTAGCCGGGCATAAGGCTTTATCCTTTTTAGGTACTCTAAAGCCAAAGTCGAATATGATCTATCTTTTATTTTTCCAATCGCGACCAAAGTAATATCTAACATAGTAGTAATAGCTTTATTTACCAAGAACCGCTCGAACCACCACCACCCGAAGAGCCGCCACCAAAACCACCGAAACCACCGCCACCGCCACCCGAAGAGCCACCACCAAAACCACCCGGAAAAATCCAAAAACCACCACCGCCTTTGCGCGATGATTTCGGTTTCGGCAGAACGCGAGAGACTAAATAATCAAGAATAAAACCAAAAATAAGCAACCCAAACGGAATAATAATTAAATAAACTAAAGTTCTAAAAAATATCACCGCCACAATAAGACCGATAACTAAACCAGCTACTCCGCCCTCCCACCAGGAACGACTTTTCGCAAGATAACGCCAGAGAGCATTAAGTAAAGAAAAAATAACGATAATCAAGAAAAAAATCGCATCGAAATTTAAATGTGGAAGCTTGAAATTACTAGTACTAGCTGGATCAGCTTGATATTCGCCCTTGGTGGCTAAAATTATTTGATCAACTGCCTGGTTTATCCCTTCATAATAATTATTGGCCCGAAAAGCAGGACGCAAGGTCTTGGTAATTATTTGATTACTGGTTGCATCTGTTAGTGCGCCCTCAAGCCCGTAGCCGACCTCTATCCGCATCTGGCGATCATCTAAAGCCGCTAAAAGCAAAACTCCATTATCTTTTTTGTCTTTGCCAATTCCCCAATCAGTAAATAATTTATTCGCAAAATTTTCAATCGTATCTCCCTCAAGACTTTTAATAACGACGACGGAAATTTCATTGCTTGTCTCTTGGCTAAACTGCGTTAATTTAGCATTTAAATCGGAAATTTCTTGAGTCTTTAATAAATTGGCGTAATCATTAACAAAACCGGTCGGTTTCCCTGGGTTAGAATAAGCCCGGGCAGAAAAACCGACCGATAAGAGAACCAAAAAACTAAAAATATAGAGAAATCGTCGCCACATGAAAATTGGGGTTACTTATTTTTACTTATTTGTTTATCTGTAAATCAACCTTAGGAGCAACTTCTGTCCCCGGAGCAACTTGAAAATAAGCTTTCTCTGCATAATTAAATATCGAAGCCATTAAATTCATCGGGAAACGTTTAGTAAGAATGTTGAAGGTTCTAACTTCCTCATTAAAGCGATTGCGTTCAACGCTGACACGATTTTCTGTGCCCTCAAGCTGAACCATTAAAGTTTGAACTGTTTCAATCGATTTTAACTGAGGATAGTTTTCCATAATGACAAGCAACCGGCCTAGAGCGCTCTCAACTTGAGTGGCCGCTTCAGCTTTAGCGTTAACTGTACCCGCGCCGCTATAATTAGCTCTCGCAGCCGCTAAATCACCAAAAACCTTTTGCTCCTGACCCATGGCTCCTTGAACTGAGCTTACTAAATTAGGAATCAAATCAAAACGTCTTTGATATTGAACTTCGACTTGCGCCCATTGATTATCAACTAATTCGTTGGCAGTTACGAGTCGATTATAAGAAATCCAGAACCAACCAACAATTAGAACTACAACGGCCAAAATAATAATAAGAGTTTTTTTCATAATTTTTTCTTATTTTATGCTAATATTTAGCTAACATTTACTAAAATCAGCATTATTAATAAATTATTTAATCTAATGATATTTTACCATAAATTAGACAAAAAAACAAGAAAAAACAGGAAAAACTGTAACGTTTTTTAAATTTTTCCGTATTATTAGATGAATAGAAAAAATATGAATAATAAACATTGGCAGAAATCTATGACAAAAAAGACCACAGTTAACTACTGCGGTACTTTTGCTTTCATTCGCTTAGTCGATCCGAAGGTCGGGGTTTCTACTATTTGTTTATTATTTTTTATGTTTAATATTTATAGCGCTATACCTATAAAATAAACCAATAATAAAATGTAGTCTAAATCCCGACGGAAAAACCGCCGGGATTTTTTTAAACAAAACACTAAAACTAGGAAGGAGAAAAACTCATGAAAACCCTAAAAAAATTACCGTGCATTTCTGTGGTGAATAACTACTTAATTTTGTCCTTTTTAATCATGCTCGCGGCTTCTTTTTCTTTCGCGACCTATATTCCCTTCTTGGTAAATAGAGCGATGAACCTCTGGCAAATCAATGTGATTAATGCTTTCTTTATGGCAACCATTATTTTAATGGAACTGCCTACGGGATCATTCGCCGATAAATTCGGCCGGCACCGCTCTATTACTCTTAGCTGTTTTCTAATGACTCTCGGATTACTGGTTTATTTTATTTCCGATAACTTTTGGCTATTTATCGCGGCTGAAGTAATCATCGGATTAGGAAAAACTTTTTCTTCCGGAGCTTTAGAGGCTTGGGTGGTGGATTCTTTACAAGCCCAGGGTTTAATCGGGCTTAAAGAAAAATTATTTCGCCGGGAAACTTATTGGAGCTCAACCGGAGCAATCATCGGGAGTCTGGTCGGATCTTACACTGGCAATTCAAATCTAGCTTGGCCCTGGCTTATGGGCGCGACCCTTTCATTCCTCATCGGTCTCTATTCTTTGAGCCTGAAAGAGCCATACCAAAGTTGCCAAGCTCTTCGAATTAAAGTCGGTCTAGGAGAACAGATCAGAATCGCCTGTCGCCATGGCTTTAGTAATCGTAGTTTGATTAGTTTTATGGTTCTCGGCGCGGTCTTAGCGTTAGCCGTTCAAGCTTTAAATATGCAATGGACAATTGTCTTTCAAAAACAATACAATCTAGAAACAAAGTATCTTGGTTGGGTATTCATTGGCATTGCTTTAACGCAAGCCTGGGGCGGACATTTATCTAAATATAGCCAGCGTTTAGTTAAAGACGAAAAAAAATCTTTAGCCCTGACACAAATCATTACGGCGCTAGTTATAATTGCTCTGACCCAAATTAGCGGTCTAATTACGACCATGGGTTTTTTCCTCTTGCACGAACTTAGCCGCGGCGCTTTCAAACCCTTAAAGCAAAGTTTCTTTAATGACCAATTATTATCAGAAACGAGAGCAACCGTTTTATCTCTCGACTCGATGATTACTAAAATCGGTAGTCTCATCGGATTGCTTATGAGCGGGTTTATTGCTAATGTCTATTCAATTAAAACCGCCTGGCTGGTCTCTGGACTGTTTCTGCTTATCGCTGCTCTCTACTTTTTCTGGCCAAAACGGGCTTACTAAGCCCGTTTTTTATTTCTTATTTGTCTTTTCAAGCCGCCAGCTATCTAAAGAGTAGACATTAGGGTCTAATGATTATATAGTATTTAAGGTGCTTATTAAACATTCACATAAAAATAATTATATGGCTCGTATAATTGGCCGGGGTTATTCTTTCAACGATGTTCTTATTTCTCCGAAATATAATAAAATCGTTTCTCGCCGAGAGGTAAAGTTCGAAACGAGAGTAACAAAAAATTATAAATTAGATATTCCTATTCTGGCCGCGAATATGGACACTATTTGTGAAAGCCAAATGGCGATCGCGCTTGGCCGTTTAGGCGGCCTGGGCGTTATTCATCGTTTTTTAAGCATAGAAGACCAAGTTAAAGAAATAAAAAAAGTAAAAGCACAAAATTTGATTAGCGCAGCCGCCGTTGGTGTTAAAGATTACGAGGAAAGGGTTGGCGCTCTAAATAAAGCGGGTATAAATATTATTGTTTTAGATGTTGCTCACGGACATTCAAAGCGCACCGGGAAAACCTTAGATTATATAAAAACTAATTACCCCAATATCGATGTTATCGTTGGTAATGTCGCGACTAAAGACGCGACCGAATATTTTATCAGTAAAAAAGCTGATGGTATAAAGGTGGGAATCGGTCCGGGGTCAGCTTGCACGACTAGAATTATGACCGGTGCCGGCGTTCCACAAATTACCGCTATTATGGATGTTTATGAGGCCACTCAAGGCCGAGTGCCAGTTTGCGCGGATGGCGGAATAAAGTGCCCCGGGGATTTAACTAAAGCCATCGGCGCCGGAGCAGACACTGTTATGAGCGGAGCAATTTTTGCCGGCACGGACGAAACGCCAGGCAAAATAATTAAAAAAGGCGGTAAAACATACAAAGAGTATCGCGGCATGGCTAGTTTCCTGGCAACAGTAAAAAAATTAAAATTAGACGGCCAAAAGGTTGACGAAGAAGTTCATGTTGAAGGCGAATCAACTTTAGTAGAAAGCCGCGGTCCGATAGCTAAAATTATCAATCGCTATCTGGGCGGACTGGCTTCAGGCATGACTTATGTGGGTGCTGATAATATTGAAGCTCTAAGAGGCAAGGCAGACTTTATTGAAATCTCAAGTGCCGGTTACGCAGAAAGCGTCGCTCACGCCCTTACTAAATCAGATATTTAATAAAAAGTTAAATGCAAGTCCCTATTCGCAAAAAAGAAACTTATATTAAGCCTAAGCCGGATCCTTATTTAACCGAGGCTAAATTTCAGGAACTTAAAAATAAATTAGAAAAACTAAAAACCCATACCCGCCCCCAAGCCGCTCAGGAGGTTAAGCGTTTAGCGGAAATGGGCGACTTTTCCGAAAATGTCGGCTACCAAGTGGCCAAAGGAAGGTTGCGCGGTTTAAACCAGAGAATCTTAGAAATTGAAGACCATTTAAAAAATGCTGTTATTTTCCACCCCAACAAAAATACCCAAGTCATTCAACTTGGGCATACGGTTACGCTTGAAGTAAATGGAAAAGAAAAAACTTATACAATTCTCGGCTCAGCGGAAACAAACCCGACGGCCGGAATTATTTCTCATAATTCACCGATTGGCGTCGCTCTTTTGGGACACAGCGTCGGTGAAGAAGTAAAAATAAAACTAGCGGATAAGGAAACAAGCTTTAAAATAATTAAAATCTCCTGAAAGACCGCCCAAGAAAGACTGCCCAAGCACGACTAAACTTCTTCTTTAGCGTATTTCATTAACCATTGTTTGTGCCCCTCAGTTTCTCTATTTAATTTTTCTAAAACTGCAACTATTTCTTGGTTAGCGCCTGAAAAAATCTCAAAACTCTTTTTTTCAATCATGGACTGCTCTAAACTTAAAGCGTTGCTAAACGCTTCTTTTAAATCTGTTTCTGTGTGAGACACCTTCTCTAAACAACCATCGATAAAGTTACCAATATACTCTAAAATAGCCGGCGCATTATTCGATATTTGCCAAGAACTAATCTCCTCTTTAAACCGCTCATCTAAATCAAGCAATAAGGCGGAGTGCCTTTTTTCGTCTTTTGCTAAACCACTCCAAAGACTGGCTCGTTCCGGAAATTTTTCGCTATAAGCGGAATAAAGAAGGGCAATTTTATTTTCATTAATAGAAAAATGACGCAGAAGACTAATTTTTTCATTGTCCTGAGACATTTTATTTTATTTCGTAGATAAGCGTAACTTCTACTTTAATTTCATTTTGGCCAGATTGGATACTCGGCGCGATTGATTCATTAGAAACACCAGCTCCTAAATCCATTTTTGCATTTGAATAACTAAACATAATTGGCGGCATTTGGTCAGAATTTTCGCTAACACTTTTTACTTTGCCCAATTTCATGCCTGATTGTTTCGCAATTAAAGTCGCTTTCTCTTTAGCTTTTTGAATAGCTAATTCTCTGGCTTGATTTTTCAAAGAAAACTCGTCGTCAATTGTAAAATTAATATTACCGATTTGATTAGCTCCCTTTTCGGTTGTTTTGGCTATCACATCGCCAATCTTGCTTAAGTCTCTAATTTTAAGAGTCACATTCTGAATAACTTCGTAACCGACAAGTTCTTGCCCCCTATCCTTGGTATAATTATAAACCGGACTTAAATTATAATTCGTGGTTTTAATATCTTTTTCGTCGATGCTCAATTTTTTAAGTTCATTTATAATATCATTCATCTTATTGGTACTATCTAGCGTTGCTTCGGACGCAGTTTTTTTAGCGCCGGTCTTTAGGCCCACCTCAATATTTGCAATGTCCGCCTTAGCATAAACTGTACCTGAGCCGGTAACGGCAAAACGATCCTGCTCATTAGTTTTGTTAGCCATAGCGAGGGCGGTTATAACAATGCCGCCAACCACTAAAATCAAGAGGGTGGCGAGAAACAGATGTGTTTTTTTCATATATTTTTTATTAATTATTATTACTAAATTAATTAAAAATTAAATTGCGCTTCATCGCAAAAATTATTTTCCGTCGGACAGCCGATTTGTAACCATTCATAGAAGGCGGCCGGCTTCCCATCAAGAGCAAAAATTATTTTTTTTATAGTCGGAAATTGTTTAAGTGTAGTTTCGAGTTCAGCTAAAAATTCTGCGCTCCCACAACTAGCGCTGGCATTAGGAATAATTTGGCGAACATCTTTTAAATCAACGTAGGCCATGCCATTCTCTATTTTTATACCCTTAAGAATATCCTGAGTCGCTCCAGAAAAAAATGAAAAATAACCTTGAGATTTTTCAATCTCGGTCGGACCTTTAAATAATTCCTGAAGAGCTAGCTGCGGCGTACTGCTCGCCGCCGGAATAGTTCTTTCTCGAGGATAAACCTGAGCGCAATTCTCGGCATTCGGATTCAAGTTGCTGTTTCCAAAATAAATTTTGAGAATTATTATTTCTTTGTTTATTCCTTCTCCAGGGCACGGGGCAAACTCGCAATTAGGTCCAGTTCTTCCCACGGCCGAACCGTCAGAGCAAAGCTTAGCTTCAGCCGTGCAGGCGATTGGATTTAGATTATTCGGAATTTCATTCTCAATATTCTCAGGTGCCAGCTTATTTAAACTACAGCCGCTCAGAAAAAATAATGGTAAAAATAAAGTTGCGCTTAATAGTCTTTTCATATTTTATCAATCAGCGTAATTATACCACCTATTGTACCAAATTATCCTTAACTATACAAAACAAAAAAGCCACCTAGCTCGAGGCGGCTTCCCCGTGTTTTTTCAATTACCTATCCCATTTAAACCCCTGACCAAAGCTTCCCCATTCGGCGACCGCTTTATATTGCGGTTTCCTGAGCTCTAAAAAGTCAATAATTCCCTGCGGTTTCAAATCATAACCTATAACCTCAACGCTTTCTTTAGAATTATCGACATGAGTAATTTCCGCGGTTGCCATTACTGGCTCGCTAACACCAATAGAATAGGCTAGCTTGACTAAGACCTCCTTGGCTGAGTATTTCTTCAATAAATCCACAGCGATTTTACGCGCCATATAAGCGCCCGAGCGATCTACTTTAGTAGCATCTTTACCGGAAAAAGCACCGCCGCCAATAGGAATCTGCGGTCCGTAATTATCACAAGCTAATTTCCGTCCGGTTACGCCCGTATCCGCCGCAAATCCGCCCTGATTCCAGTCCCCGGCAGGATTGAGATAAATATTTTTTACCTCAGAAGCACCTCGCTTTTCTAGCCAATCATTAACAATTTTTACTAATTCTTCTTTTTTTAAACCGCAAAAACTAGCGACTAAAGATTCTATAACGCCATCTTTAATGGTAATTTGCACTTTGCCATCAGCGGAATGAATATTATATATATGGCGGCAAAGATCTTTAGCTAAATACATTTCCTGCGGAATAAACGCCTCGTTATCATTACAAGCATAGCCGACCATAATACCTTGATCGCCAGCACCGCCCGTATCAACGCCTTGGGAAATCTCCGGGCTTTGTTTAACAATATTAGTTTGGATGCCATAGTTGTCGCCAACTATTGAGCGCACAACGCTTAAAACATCAATCTGCGCCTTAGTTGTTAATTCGCCCGTGATAGTAATCAAATTATGTCCGCCCATAGTTTCCATGGCGACACGGCTATGCGGATCTTGCTCTAAACAAGCGTCTAAAATTGCGTCACTAATACGATCGCATATTTTATCCGGATGAAGTGGCGTTACGGCCTCGGCTGTTTTTAACATAAATATAGATTTTGAGAAATAAAAAATAGACTTTTATCTTTCCCGCCACGGGTTGGAGTTAGCACCTTTTTAAAACAGTCGGTTTTAAAGGTTGCTGGACGGATCATCGGGCCAAAACCCTCACCATCGCTCTTGATAAATAATTTTATTTAATTATACAAACATGATACCGTTGAATTATAAATAAATCAAATAAAATGAAATTTCTTCCCATCTTTGACGCGATAATTAATTTATGATTTAATAAAGAGTCAACTAATAAGCTAGTTCTTTAAACAATTAACCAATCTCAAAATAGTATATCATGGAAAAAAAGATTCTTTTTTACAGCGGCAACGGTAACCACCAGCTCGGCGCCAGAATTGTGAATACTCTAAGGGAATACCGGGGTGAAGACTCTGTTTTCAGCCACATTGATTGCGATTTTTTCCCTGACGGAGACTTCGATACTCACGTTCCGCGGTTTGCTGATATTGAGGGCAGATCCATCGTTTTTTACCAAAGTATTTTTGAACATAAGTTTTTTGAAGAGGCTTTGGAACTTATTTGGGCGATTAAAAAACAGTACAAAGCTGCCTATTTAATCGCTATCATTCCCTTCATTATTTTTCGCCGGCAGGACCACGAAGAAAAATTGGATGAAATCTGCCGGCTAAGAATGGCAATTGACCGCCTGCGCCACGCCGGTGTCGATGAAATAATTACGGTCGCGCCGCACTCTCCAAAAATGAAACAATTTTGCGATGAGGTTGGTATAAAAATGTGGGAAATCGACCCCTCTCCTCTTTTTGCCACCACCATCAAAACCTACCTGCAAACCACTCCCACCATCTACTCACCGGATGAAGGTTCTATTTCCCGGGCAGTTGCGCTCGCCAAATTAACCGACAGCCGGGTTATTTTCAGTCTTAAAAACCGCGGCTTAAACAACGAAATCACCATCAAGCCGGAAGAAGAATCGGAAATTTCCCGAATTATTTCCTATTACCAGAAAGAAAAGCAATTCTCGGAAATATACTATGCTAACGCTAAGTATATCGATGGTGCCTCAATCGTTATGACTGAAGACGAAATCAATACTGGAGGAACCGCTAATAAAACTGGCCAACGCCTTAAGAACTTGGGTGCCAAAGAATTGCTCCTTTTGGCGGCTCATGGCGTTTTGTCTCCTGGCTGGCGACGTAAGCTTTTTGAGAATGATACATTCGACAAGGTAATTCTGGGGGACACTATCCCGCGTGATTATGAAAAACGAACCGGCGGGAAAATTCATGATATCTTCTTCGCTGAACTAATAGCGCAAACTCTTTATAAGAGATTACAAGCGCTTGCTTAAAAAAAGCCCGACAACCCTCGGGTTTTTTCATAATAAAAAAGCCACCTTTTAAGTGGCTTGAATTCATTTTAAGCGTTTCTGTTTTTCTCTGCCTCGAGAAGTAATTCTTCATTCGAATATTTTTTTCTCTCAATGACTGAAAATGCGTCTTCGAGATTACCCCCGCCGGCGGGACGAATCATTCTGACCCAATTAAAATAACCGGCCAAATCTTGTTCGTCTACTAAAGGATTTTTCCTGGTGTAGTGAATAATTGAGCAATTTGGGACTCTTCCCCACATCTCTTGAGTCGTTAAATATTCGTTAGCTTGCTTGAGCGACAGTCTTTCTAAAATTATTCGAAAAACTCTCATTACGTGACCATGGCAAACAATAATAACATCCTGACCATCACACTCTCTCGCTAAAGTATCCAGAACGATTTTAATCCTCTGACAAACATCGGCGATGCTTTCTCCCTGCGGAGGACGAAATAAGAATGGCTGGGTATCGTAAAATTTCTGCTGATCAAAATAATCCAAATCGCGTTGCGTCGGCTTAATAACATTGAATAGCCCGCCATCTCTTTCCCGAAGATTGAAGTCAATCAACCATTTCGGGTTCGGCAAATTAAGATGGGCGGCGGTTTGCATAGCCCGAACATTATTTGAAACGAGCATTCGATCGAAGTTAATCAGCCCGTTAGCAGAGAGCCAGTGCCCGGCGCTATCCGCCTGCTCAATACCATCTGGAGTAAGTTTATACTGCGATTCGTGTATTCCTAGGAATTCATCAGAAAAAAAATCTTCTCTTCCGGTTTCTTCAAACTTTCTCCTGACCAGGTTTCCTTCAGATTGTCCGTGTCTGACAAGAAATAAATTTTTTGGCATGCTCATGGTTTATATCTCCTATTCTTTAGTGGTTTCTAATTGTTAAAGTAATAAAAAAATATAGCATTTCTGCTCTATTTTTGTCAATAAATTATTTAGTAGATAATACTATAACACAACCCATTTATACTTTCTTGATAAACAAAAAGCCGCTGGCTAGCCCAACGGCTTTTGTTGTTTTTATTAGAGAGCGTCGTTTACTTCGCTACTACCATCTTCAATTTTTATTTCTTCTGTTGTCTGCCCGGCACTAGTCGAGGTGTCGTTTTTTTGTAAAGCAGAGCAAGCCTTTAAGTCCGTTCTGTATATTTTTTGAGCTTCATTTTTTTCTTTCTCCGTCGCAGCATTAATATCCCTTATCCCCTTCTGAAAAGTGTTAATACAAGTCTTATTGGCTTCAAATTGTTCCTTAGCAGTTGTTTTATCTATGGCTACCTTTTGGCAAACATTTCTAGCATCAATAGCCGTTACAACTTCCTGACTATGGCTAGTGATAATAGTTTTTAGGGTCGTATCTTTTTTATCAATAGCGGTCTTAACGCATTGCGCGGCGGCCGGAGTTATGTAAACCGGTCTGGGCGCAATATTTTTTCTTATTCCCCAAAGAGCCTTGCCCTTTTTAACTATTTTATCGAATAAAGAAATTTCCTCTGGGCTAGAAATCTTTTCCAAAGACGAGTTGCTATTAGCTATATTCGCCTTAACTGCTGGCGCTACTTTACGAATTCCAAACAAAGAATTACCTTCCTTCCTTATCATCTCAAAATTCTTGATTTGATCAGGCGAAGGAATTTTTTCAATTGCTTGTTCTTGGGCGAAACTGACGCCGCCAAAAGAAAAGACTAGAGAAAAAATCATCAAACTTAACAAAAATTTTTTCATACTTTTTTTGATTAGTTTATTAATAAGTATCTATATTTTAGCTCTAAAAACCATATTTGTAAATAAAAAAGCCCCGACAACTAAGCGGGGCTTCGCTAACAAATAAGTTTTAAGCTCTGGGGACGCCGCTTAAAAAAGCGACGAGCCAAATGAGCCAAGCCAAAAGCGATAGACGATGGAAATACTTTTCAGTTTGACCATGATATTTTAAAGCCATTATGGCCCAAAATAAATGTAATCCCATTATCAATAAAGCTAAATAGCCGCAACCGCTATGAAAATTGAGTTGGAATTTAACCGTGGCTTGACAAAACATAAGAGACGTACCAATCAAGTCGCAAACGAAGGCGGAGGCAAAAATTTTTACCATCCACGATCTTAATCCTCCTTTGATTAATTTTTCTGACCAAATCGCTACAGTATAAAGCCCGAGAGCGGTGGACAATGAAGGTAATGGCGAATATGAGCATAGAACGAGGTTTTTATTAGTATAACTTCAGGGTAAATGGGATTGAAACCCCAAGGAAAATCTGGGTATTCCATTCTTGCGTAGTGCCAATTTCAATAAAAGCGCTCGCTCGTTTTTCGGCCACTGGTACGCCAGCCCCAATACCTAAATAAAGATCGGACGACTGGATGCTCTTTACGCCGACAAAGTAAATGCCAACCTTGGGGAAAGAATAAGTGGCGAAACCACCGATTGAATTATCGGTCAGCGAATATAAAGGCGTCAGGGATAGGTTTCCCTTCTCTACCCCCAAGATTACAAAAAGGGGCATGGTTACACTGAAACCCTTTTCTGGATTCTTGAGAGATATTCCTCCCTGCGGATTCAGCATCATCCCGAAATTCACCTTTACTTTTCGTAAAGAGTCTGACTGCGCGCCAACGTTTAACGATAGTGCGCAAATAAACAACAAAAAAACAAATTTTTTCATGGCTACAGTTTTTAGTTAGACATTACGATATACAATTTTCAATTTAATAACGAAACAAACTCCCTTATTTCCCTGATTCTTTCTCCGACTTGCTTAGCCAGAACATCCTTCCCCCAGCTGCTGTGAAATTTTATCGATAATAAAAAATTCACTTGCGCTTTTAAAGACTCAACCGGAGAAATGTTTTTCTCTTGAGCGAGGCCAAAAATGATCTGTTGCATCCAGACGTCGCTAAAGGTTTGTGACATGTCCGCATCCCGCAAAATTTCTGAACCGAGCGGAATGACCGTGTTAACGTAGGGGTATTCCGTAAAGGTAATTAGCTCACTAATGAGCGGCAGAAAATCCCTGTCTTCTTCCAGAATATGTTCTCTAACTCCTTTTAAAGCGGTAGCAATTTCCTGGGCATCATTTCCCATTTGACCGCTATGGCCGAAGTCGTGGAACAGGGCGGCGATAAGGAATGCTCTAAATTTGCGCGCCCCGAATATCTCATCATATTTGCAATATCGGGCCGCCTCATAACTCTGATAGAGCACATGAATCATGTGCCGAAAGTTATGATAAGGGTTGTTTACATTTGGAGCGGTGAAGATAACTTTATAATAATACTTCAAATCGCCCACATAGAGCCCCTCTTTATTGGTGATAATTTCTGTGATTTTAGTCATCTGGCTGTTTTTAATTATTATTCTGTTTTTAAAGAATTTGAGTAACAAAAAAATATAGCATTTTTGCTATATTTTTGTCAATACTAACCAGAGCGATAAAAAAAGCTCAAATTTGCTTTTTAATCTTATTTTTCGTTTATTAACCGAATAATGAAATAGATTCCGGTTATTATAAATAATGACCACCAAAGCCAGAGAAAACTGAAGAGATAATTATAAAAATATAAACCCAACATAATACCGAAGGAAATAAGGCAAATTTTTATTAAACCTATTTCCCACCATTTAAATGACCTGGTTTTAAAAATACACATAAATTTTTATTTAAATAAATACTTAATTTAATTTTACCACATTTTCCAACAATAAAATAGCCAAAATTCTTAACCCCTAAAACTATTTAGAGTTATTAACCGTCGCCCTAAAACCCAATTGCATAATTATTTATATTATTATAATATGAATATGTTCAATATATTATAGTAATATTACTATATAATTTAATAAAATAAAGAAAAATTTTATGATTGGGATACCAAAAACGCCCTGGCCAATTGAATTAGGCGAGCATCCCTCTGGAGCAAAGCGTCTCCAGAAAAAAGAAGAGAATGAACAATCTGAGCTACCCGAAGACTCTCTTAACCGAGCGGAAATTGAAGGAAAACCAAAGATGGAAATAGCCAAAGAATGTTTTGCTGACCCGGAAAAATATCGAAATTTAATTTTAGAGCGCATTGCCGTAAAACCGAAAGAAATGTTTGACGGCGGGAGCGTCTATTACATGTGGTTAAACAAAGTTTGCCCAGTCGGCTGCGAATTTTGTTTTTTTCAATCACCGGCTAAATGCGAGGGCTCACCCGAGGAAGAAATTACCGACGAGGGCATAGAGCGCATAATTAAACTTACTCAAGACGGCAAAATGGATAAATTTGTTGTTTCCGGGGGCGGCGAACCAATAAAGTCAAAAAAGAAAGTTAATGATTTAGCGCGCGGCGTAAAAACTAAAGATTTTGTGGTTGTAACTAGCGCTTATTGGTCAAAAGGTAAAAACGCTACAGACAAGGTGCTCTCCGGTTTGCTCGAAAGCTCTTCAGAAAATCCTAATAAACCCACAACAACCGTCCGTATTAGTCTTGACGAATGCCATTTCGAACGCCTTTCAAAAGATAATACCTTCCAATATATTAATAATATTATCAACTGGTTCGCGGAAAACGCTTCTGACAATCCGAATTTTAAATTAGTCTTCCATACCATGGAAGGAGACAAGACGGTCGACGAATTAATAGCTCAATTACCGATAGAATCAAGGGAAGAAACCGGTCAAGGCTCTGGCCATAGAACCAAGGTAAAATTAAAAAATAATTTATCGTTTGAAGCTGAATACACTCAGACTTTTTTCGCGAGTCCTTATGTGAATCTTAAAGACGAGGAGGAACAAATTAAAAACCAAGAAACATTCAAAAAATTTATCTTTGATAAGAGAAAGGGCAATATGTCTGTTTCTAATCACGGAGAAGATAAACCTAAGGGAGTTTATTATTTAACTTTTTACGACGGATCGACAATTATTTGGGGCTCAACCGCACCTGATACAGAAACATCTATTTATAAGGATGACTATGCGTCGATTATGAAAAAGAATTTAGATGACGTGGCTACCTTGGGAATATTAGAGAAGGGTCAATTTTATGTTCAAGAAATCGTCTCCGAGATAAGCCCCAAGACAGTCGACAAAACAATCGGCGTCGGGTTACGTGATTTTTACGGCCGACTGCTTCTTGAGGAAGACACGACCCGTCTCTACGTTTCAATACGCTTAATCCAAGAATATCTAGCCGAGGGACGCATCAGCGAAGAAGAACAAGCCGCTTGGCCGGAAAAAATAAAAATACTAGCTTCTATGTCTAAAGAGGAATTGAAAGAGGCTTGTTTAGCGTCGCCTAAAACTATTATTCAGCAATACCTTGAAGATCCGACCGTATCGGTCAATAAATTACAAGCTCTGTATACTCGCATCGCGCTTGGCCATTATGACGTCAGACCGGAAGATATGTATACGGCCGTTAGCCAGGCAGAGATTGATCCTCTAGTTAAACAAGAATTTTTAGCGGCCGCTTTCCCGCCGCAATCTAATTTGAATTCGCTCTAATAAATAAACATTCTAAAAACTTCTATGGACAGAAACTCAAAGACGTCTTGGCCAACAGAAAAGGAGTTTGCGCCTCTAAACGATGGGCTAGAATTAGAAAAGCCAGCGAAGCCTGATAATCGACAAATAAAAATTGACGATCTTATTAAAAAAACGAAAAACGAAATCGACTCAATCAGCGACCGTGTTTTAAGCGGCGAAATTACTATTCTTGAGTCGACAGTCGAGATGGGTAAATTAACTCACGCGGTATTAGACGAGATAGCTGATAGATTTTCTGCGTCGCTAAATGTCGAAAAAGAAGATTTACCTTTTGCCTTATTTGTTTTCGGCGCGACTTCTCGCAATCAAATGCTTCCGAATTCTGATTTAGATGTTGCCCTCGGATATAAGAATGATTGCCCAGAAGAGATAAAAATAAAACTTGAAGAAGTTTTGTCTGCGCTTCCTTTTAACGATGAGATCGATTTCGCCCGCTGGAATTCGACCGAGAGCATGAAAAAGGAAAATAATCCGAGCTTGATGGAATATAATAAAATTGTCGAAGCAAAATTTATCGCCGGTAATCTTGATCTAGCCAGAGATCATAACCAGCTGGTGCGCGAACAAGATACGACCGAAGAAAAAGAAAAACGTTTCATAACTCAATATGGTTTATTGCATCGCTACGGTTACTATAGCCGCGAGACTGAGCATGGCCCGAATTTAAAATATGATTTTGGCGCCAGCCGGGATATTATTTTTCTTGATTGGTATTATTTATTAAAAAAGACTGGAGAAGAAGCGCCGAATAATCGTCCGACTTCCCTAGCCTGCCTTGATTTAATTCAAGATAATAAACTTATAAGCGCTGCAGAAAAAAAAGAACTTGAAGACGCACTAGAGCTAGTACTTCTAACTAGATTTACTTTATGGTCAAAAAATGAGAAAAACGGAGACAAAAAACTTCTCTATTTATCGGATTATTCTTTACGCACCGCCTATGAAGAGATAGCTAATATTTTACCCGAGAATGGTATTGATGAAGCGGATAAATTTATTCGCGCCTATAATAAAGCTAAATCCCGAATAAACATTATTGTTAAAAAATTAAGTTTAGATGTCGCGTCGCGGAATCCGGATTTAATAATGATTTGGAAAATAGCTAAAGCCAAGAAACAGCTGGACGACGAGGTTCTGACTATTTTAAAAGATCCCACCTGGAACGAACTGGTTCCTTTTGCGATTGATTCAACTTCGCCAGAAATTTTACAGTATATTGTAAAAAGATATGCTAATACCCCGGGTTACGAGTATGTTCTCAGAGTTATCAGCGAAAATAAATATATAACCGATTCTACCAAACAAGATTTGTTAAACTCCCGACTGGATATCAGATTCAAGAAAAAATTAGCCGAGTAATTATACATTGCTATCAAAAAATAAAAGAGCCGCTGGTTAAGGGCGGCTTTTTGATTTTTGAGGGTTACGAGGATTATTCCTCTTCCTGTTTTTCGTTGAGGGCCTCATCGATTAAAGGCATCAGGGCAGCATTTTCGGCTCTGGCCCGAAATTCGGTTAAGGCAATTGCATTTCTTTCGGCCATGTCCTGGCGATAGGAGAGGAAGGAAAAAGCGATTGCTCGCTGGTTGGGGTCGCTATTTCCCAAAAGCGAGACTAAATATTTCTCGCCTGCTCCTTCCTCATCCTGTCCTTCGGCGCAGATTATGCCGACTTCATTTATCAGCATACAACTCAGCATACAACTTGGATGCCCCTGGCCGTTTCGGCCTAAGCGATCCAATAGCTCCTGTAGACTGAGCTCAGTGTTTTTTTCTAAAGTTTTCATTTTCGATTTACATGTTTTTGCGTTTATTTAACGGATTATTACTGATTCATTTACTAATTTTAAAGGTATTTGGGTAACAAAAAAGTATAGTATTATACTATACTTTTGTCAACTTATGCCTATTGACAAAAAGATACCAAAATGCTATAGTATAAAGTTAAAATAGTTTTTTGACATTCGAATATTTAGTTCTAAACCAAAGTTACAAACCATATAAAAACTGAACATGAGCGATAACCCGAACGCAAAGAGCCAGTTTATGGCTGAATACCCAGGGTATGAAAATCCTGCCCTGGATGAAATAAGAAATACCCAGTACCCAGCTTTAAAAGGTGCATACGCTGATTGGACTGGAGCAGCTCTGCCTCCTAAAAAATTGATCGAGGAAGGCGCAAAGTTTCTGACGGAAAATCTGATTGGGAATCCACATTCCCATCACTCCCCTTCAGCCTTTGCCATGGAAGAAGTAAAAGCGACCCGCCGGGCCGTTTTAGATTTCTTCCATGCTGACCCGAATGAGTATGAAGTGATATTCACCCCTAACGCCACCGGAGCCATATTACTGCTCCAGCACTACATGTTTGATGGCGGCGAATTACTCCTCACGGCTGACAACCACAATTCCGTCAACGGCTTGCGGGAAATCGCAAAGCGGAAAGGAGCGATAACTCGCTACAGCCCGATCAACGATGATCTGACTATCAACGAGGAAGCACTTATGCGTTCTCTTTCTTACCCCAGATCAAACAACAACCGGTTATTCTGCTACCCGGCCAAGTCTAATTATGCAGGAACACTGCATTCCCTGGACTGGATAGAAACAGCCCACGAAAAGGGCTGGGACGTCCTTCTCGACGCCGCCGCATTCGTAGCTAACAATGAACTCGATCTGAGTGTCATCAAACCGGATTTCGTGCCCATCTCTTTCTATAAGCTGTTCGGTTATCCAACCGGAATTGGTTGCTTGATTATCAAAAGATCAATGTACGCCAAACTCAGCAAACTCTGGTTCGCCGGCGGAAGTATTCTCCTCGTATCGGTCATGAAAGATTTTTACGCACCGGAATCAATTGGCTACGCCAGATACGAAGACGGGACAATCAATTTTGCCGGTATCCCGCAAATTAAAAGCGGGCTCGAATTTCTGAGCCAACTGAAAAACATCGGCTCCCGTGCTAAGGCTCTGGCCTCCTGGCTATATGACCAATTAAATGGTCTGGAAGTAAATGGCAACTCTGTTGTCATCCACAGTGCCAAAGGCAACGACACCGTCACCTTCAGTGTGAAGAAGGGCGACACAATCATTGACGCCTGGATATTTGAAGAAGCGGCTAACACTAACGGAGTCTACGTTCGTACTGGTTGCTTTTGTAACCCGGGAGTGAATGAGAAAGTCTTCGGATATGAAATCGAGTCTTTTGAAAACTTCTACAACAACGCCGTTTCCTTAACGGCCATGACCATTGAAGAGTTAAGGAAGTACTCGGATAACAAAGCCATCGGCGCCATCAGGGCATCATTTGGCTTCGCCAACAATTTCGAAGACGTTGAAGCCTTTGCCGCTTTCACCAAAAGCTTCTTAAAAAACTTGTAACACTACGTACCACTCAAGCCGCTAGAAACAGCGGCTTTTTTATTTTTATTAATAAAAGAAAATAAAAAGCCCCACACGAAACGGACTTTTTATTGTCTGTTTACGTGTGGGACTAATTGATCCTAAACTTTGATTCCTTTGGGAAGCAGCATTTTGGCCGCCGTCTTAAAGGCTAGTTTCAGGATTTGGGCGAGGAATATAATCGCGATGATAATTAATTGGCTGAATTTAATCAGTAATATTTTTAGCCAACGATGTTTATCAAAGAATTTTATTCCCCAGGGCGTGGTCGATTTGAACTTAGCCCATTTTGGCATTTTTGCTTCCCCTAATTTATAGAGAGGAAAACCGATGAAGCTGAGAACAGCTAAAAGCAATAAAATCGAGATGATCGTGGGCATCGTTTATGTGTTTTTAAAGAAAGGTTACTAACTTGAATTGTAACAGTATTATATCATATAATATCAAATTTGTCAATTACATAACAAAAAATAGACTAAAATTAGCCTATTTTACACTTAATATATTTAGTATTCCGAGGCCTATCTAGCAAAAAATACTACATAATTCTTTCCGTATTTTTTGGCACACTTAGGACAAGTAGTATACCAAACATAGGTTTTTTTAACGACTACCCCTTTATTCTTCGTATAGTTCTCGAAATCCTTCATCCAAATTCCGATGTTTTTAAAACTACCCTCATATACCTTGCTTATAAATTCGCCACTTAAAGTAACGTTCTCTGCGCCTGGTATTTCTTTATCCACGGCCAAATATATATCCATATTCCATCGGGAAGTGTGCTCTGACAATACCATCCCTTCCTCCATCTTTGTTCCTGCCTCTTCAATTTTTTTAACTGACCTGGCCATCGCCGAACCAAAGTTCAGCGGCATATAAAATAAAGTAGATACTTTATCTTTAATAAATCTTTTATGACTCCAAGCAAAAGTCTTTTCGTCCCAAGGAGTCGGATCAAACTTCGGACAACATTCTTGGTTTTTAATTTGATTATTCATATTAATACATATCAAAACTCTTTAGTTATGAGTCTTCTTTGTTTATGCTTACCGTCTTTAATAATACCCGAATGGCCCGGAATAATAATATCAAAATTTTCGATTATATATTTTTTCGTTTCAATAAAACGTTTATAATCGTAAGGGAGCACATCCGCCTTTTTAAAATTTTTAAAATCTTTATAAGTTTTAATCGCATCGCCCGCAATAATATATTTCTTTTTATTCTTTATAAACGATAGCGAGCTGTGGCCGGCCGTATGGCCGATCGTTTCTAAAACGCTAATATTTTTAGTGATATCAAACCCCTTGTCAAATAGGATAATTTCTCCCCTCTTAATTATTTTGTTAAAGAATCTAAAAGTATAAATATCATCGGGTTTAATATTTTTAAGATAATCCCATTCTTTAATATTTAAATAAATATCAATTCCTCGATTCAGGAACAAATCGATATTCAAACAATGATCATAATGCAAATGAGATAAAAAAACTTTATTTATTTTATATTTTTTTATAATTTTTATAATATCCGCCCTAACCGCGTAATGACCGACGTCAAAAAGAATAGTATCCTTACCATCCCTAATTAACGAGATTGATGAGTAACCGAAGCCACCATTTTTTGTTTTATATGGTAATCCCGCTATTAATAATTTATATAAAATTTCTGCCATAATTAATTATTACTTAATTTATACAAACTATTTATAAGCTCTACTCTATAACAAGCCTCATCATAAGCAACTAAATTTTCGCTCTTGCGACCCGTCTGAATATAATTGGTCAACGAAGAAATCAGCTCCATATGGGATGATCCGTAAACGTCTTTATTGGGAATTATTTTCAGATCTATATTCTGTCTATGATCAATAGCTTCGATATTAAGCGAAGATTCTAGCGATTTACCACTAATAACTGCTCGGCCTTTTTCAAAAATTATAAAGAGGTTGCAATCTAAATTACTCGGCAATGATGAAACTGTTACTTCTAAATTGACCAGTATTTTTTTAGCCCTAAATTGAGCAATAAACATATCTTCGGTATTGACCTCTTGATGATAAATCTTGTCTCGGACAGAATTTATTATTGAAGCTTCTGCTTTTTTTGGTAAAAGGCTCGAAATTATATCTATAATATGGGCTCCTTGATTAAATAAGATGCCGCCTTCGGTCTCCTGGCGCCCCTGCCAAACTGATTTTTTATAATAGTCCTTATCTCGAAACCAACGCACGCCACCAAAAATATAAATTATCTTCCCTAATTTTCCAGCCTTTATTATTTCCTTTAATTGAATGATGGTTTTGTTGTACCGATTTTGATAGACGACAAAAAGTTTGTTCTTGTAACTGCGATTACTTTTAACTTTGGCCATGTCGACTCTGCTTAAAGACCCAGGCTTCTCGCACAAACAATATTTATTTTTTTTCAAAACTTTATCGATTATTGCCGCGTGGGTATTGTGTGGAGTGCATACATTCACTGCGTCTACGTCCGAGAGTAAGCCCTCTAACGTGCTGTAAGCGGAACAATCGTAAATTTTAGCTGTCGCCCTGCTTCTACTGCGATTTGTATCAAAAACCCCAAGCAACTCAGCATTAGGGCAGTTTTTTATGGCCAGCGCATGTTTTTTAAATATACGCCCACAACCAACAATCCCATATTTTACCCTTTTCTCTTTCGTGAGTTTCCTTAATTCTTCAAGTGATTTTTCTGATTCCTCTAAACGATTAGAAGACGAGACGTGTGTTTCTAGGGAATAAAAAAAATCATGTTTTATTTCCTTCTCTACCCAGGAGATAAATTTTTTATAATTGATATCTCCTTCCCCTAAAACTTTATAAGCCTTTTCTTTAAAGGAGTAATCTTTGATATGCGCGTATACAATGTGCTCCTTTATTTTATTCAATTCTTCGTATTTCAATGCCCCTCCCTGTTTATAAACATTTCCTAAATCAAATAATATTTTTATTCGCTGGCTCTTATATTTATCGAGGAATTCTTTGAGCTGGTTAGGGTCGCAAATATTGCAAACCGGCTCATTTTCCATAAGAAGTATTTTGTCATACTTCTCAGCCAAAATTAACAGCTGGCTAATCTCCGCCTCTAGATCAGCAACTTTAAAATTTGAATATTTAAAATAAGAAAATATTCGGATGTACTTGGTGTTAAATATGTCAGCGATCTTAAATATTTTTTCATACGGATCGTTATTTCTTACATAAAAATGGCTCACTTGCAGATTATTTTTTATATCTCCTAACTGCTTATTGCCATAATTCCACTTTAACAGAGGCGAGGCGATGCAAGAAACTTCTATTTTATTTTTTTTAAATTGCCTAGCGTATCTTTTTAATTTATAGAGGCTGGTATTGGCAATATTTATTTTATTAAAAGAGCGCAACTCCACATAACGGAGCTTATTTCTTTGCAGAAAATTTATAACTTCTTGAATTTTGTCGCTTATTTCGTCGTTTATTATCGATATTCGATGCATAATTAATTAGACAGAGATTTTTTTAAAATATTATTTATTTCTTCAATTTTGATATTAGGTAGTTTGGCTCCGGTCCAAAGACTAAACGCTTTAATGCCCTGAAAAATCATCATATACATTCCGGAGCACACTCGAGCGCCGCTAGACTCCGCCATTTTTAGAAAGCTAGTTAAATAGGGATTAAAAACGGCATCAAAAAAAACTTTATTTTTAACATTAACCTTTTTCCAAATCGAGCGGTTAATTATTTCTCCCTTATCGGGGTGCATGCCTACCGGCGTGGCATTAATAATCACATTTGCTAGTTCGAGCTGTTCTTTAATATTATGATCTGTTAATTTTATGTATACAATTTTTCCCCGACCAATATCAATCGAAAGCGACTTAGCTTCGCTTAAATTTCTACTTAAAATTATTATCTTCTTTGTTTTTTGATACAAAGCAAATGCTATGGCTCTCGCCGCTCCGCCAGAGCCAAGAATTAAAACTCGGTCATTAGAACTTATATGTTTCAATTTAAACTCAATAGCCCTTAGGGCTCCACTGGCGTCGGTATTGTAGCCAAAAGATTTTCCTTTTTTAAAAACTACCGTATTAACCGCCCCGATTTTTTTAGCCTCCTGACTAATACTATCAAGATATTTCATAATATCTACTTTATACGGTAGTGTAACATTAACGCCGCAGAAACCAATATCTATCAAACTTTTTACGCCGCTCTTTAGTTTATTTTTTGCAGGTAAATCAATTTTAAGATGGCTGTATTCCAAATCTACCTGTTTTGCTAAATAATTAAACAAAACGGGGGAAACGCTGTGATCTACCGGATGGCCGATAAGAGCGGAATATAACATATTATGATGATTTTATTTTATTTCTAATCAGGCGTGCTTGTTTATTAATTATACTTTCGACTGCTTCGCCGCTCATATTTGAGACCGAATTCCAAAAGCCGACTGCTCTTAGAACGAAAAAAGGCAATAATTCTTCGGCGACCCGCAAGCTACTTTTCTTGGTCTGTTTTAGGGCATAGCTTAACCACTCAGAAATAAGCAGCGACCAAAGATCGGAATCTAAAATTTTCTGTGTTTCCAAGATTGATTTCATTTTGTCTTTACTCGCCGCGCTAAGCCACCCTAAAGATTTTATATGTTTAGACAAATAAACAATATTTTTTAAAAAAAGTTTATCGGCTTCAATTTTATGCAAAAATAATTTGCTGGGCGTTATGCAAATCGACTTGCTAACTTTCGCCCTCCCAACTGCCGGTCTAATCTTTTGCTGGCTTAAAGCATCAACGGCCGCCGAGGCAACCTGCGGAAACATTTTCTCTAACTTTGAAAAACTGGGTTTATGTATTTTATTACCTAAATCAATTTGGACTGAGTATCTAGCATATTGAACAGCTCTAATAGAAAAAAGAATATCTATCCCGTAGTAATGCGCGTCTTTAGGAATATTGTGACAAATAATTTTAGAAGCTAATCTTCGGCTAAACGCAAAATCGCCAGCAATCGGCTGGCGGACCTCTACTTTAAATAGGGCGTAAATAAGCGGATAAGCGAAATGATTAGTCGTGCTTCCCTCAAAACGACTTCGCTTATAAAGTGGCCAAACAAAATCACACTCTTTACTCTCATCAAAAAACGGGGCCAAAAGCTTGGGTACCCAATCGGGCTTGATGCTTTTTAGATCCGCATCGAGGGTAATAAAAATATCGTAATTTTTATAATTATTTTTTAAAAATGAAAGTAAATTCTTCCCTTTTCCGGGCCGCCCTTTAGTTAAGAGAGCTAATTTGTGAAACCTAGTTTCGGTTTTTTTGAAAACAACACTTGTTTTATCTTTACTGGAATTATCAACATTTATAATAACTGCTTCTCTTATCTCGGGAAATTTTTTAACGGCCAAAACCAGGCCTTTATCAATTATTTTGGTAACAAAAGAAATATTATCAGCCTCATTGTACGACGGCACGATTACTGCAATTCTCATACTTTTAGAGCCGAAATCCGATTACTTTCTGCTAACCCTTGCTCCGCTAGCTCACGCCAAACTATTTCCTCTTGAATAAGCTCCTTGGAAAAATCTAAAAAATATTTTAACTTAGCAACCAAGAATGACTGCTTTTCTATATCGTCAACTAATCTAATATAAAAACTGTTTGAATAAATATCAGCACATTTTATAATTAGAGCTTCACGACCGGCCAGTTTAATTCTATCAAACATCTCTTTAAAGCGAGCCTCCTTATCTTCAATTGATGTTTTAAACGATAAGGCATCAACCCAATCAGCAATTTTAGCACCAAAAGATGAAGCGATATCTTCCTTGGTCGTATCACTATCCTCAATTAAATCATGCAAAATTGCCGTTATGACCAAATCTAAACTATAGCCGTAATCTAAAAGATAAATGGCTAATCTCAAGCTATGCGAAATGACCGGCTTAGGATTTTTGCCGGTTTGCGAGTAATTTTTTACCAAGAAGCTTATCGCCTTGTCTAGGTCGTGGCCGTCTTGTGGAGAAATATATTTCATAATGTTTAGGCTATTTTCTTTTATTATAACACTAATATAAGCTTTAAAAAAGACCGGGGTTTATACCGGTCTTATGTGGTTAAAGTTGATTTTTGAAAATATAGTCTGTAACTAAATTGAGCGGACCGGAAATATATTTAGTTTTAGCTAAAACCAAATCCACTAATTTACTACGGAAAAGAAAGTGTTCTTCTGTGTCATACGAAGGAACGAAACCAAGCTGTGCAAAATTTTCGCCACCCAATATATTAAGGCAGCTACCTCTGATATAGCGTGAAAAGTTTTCAACCAGAAACAGTTTGGCGGCTAAATTTTGTTCCGTCTGAACATAAAGAGAGGAAGAATTATCATCGACATGAACAGTGTAGACCTGTCCAATACTGGCTGGCGCTACTCTTGTGTTTATGCCAACATCCTTGGGGTTAACTTTTATTTTATACAGCCAGGGTTCGGCGGGTGTTTTCGGGAAAAGGCTAATCAAATCTGGCAACGACTTCTTAATTGACTCATAGCGGAGGAATAAAAATTTTGTTCCCGCTTTTACAATCAAGTGTTCATCGTGTAAGCCCAGAATGGTCAGGTCGTTGCCAATTAATTCGGCTCCGTAACGCCTACAAAGATCAATAGCGACAGACGTTTTTCCGGCGCCAGATTTACCCAGCAATAAAATTCCCTTATCGCCGATAGACACGGCGGCCGAATAGGCAGTTAGCCAATTTTTCCTTTGTCTCTGGTCTTCAAATAGAGGATAAGCGGCATACAGCAAGGTTTCTCCTCCGTTCATCATGGCCCAAGGATAACTTATTCTGCACTCAGAGCCAGTATAACTAACAGAGCTCTCAGTTGAATCGCTAAAAAATAGTTTGTATCCAGAGTTTGTGGGACTACGGAGTGCCAAAAAATCCAAATGATCAGCGAGCATAGACGGCGAGTTAAAAACGGGATATAAATCGTGTTCACTGTAGAAATCCACTCCCTCACCAGCCGAGACAATAGAACATTGATATTTCATGTTTCCCTCCTTACTTTATTTGTCTTTCGGAAAGTAAATGGCTTAGATAATCAACTTCCAAAAAATACTTTTTTGTCACTCTCTCTAAGTCAAAGCGAGAGACTTTCTTGTCAGTACTTATGGAAAGGAATGTCGGCGGTATTAATGAACCACCGTTTTTAGTTACCGCTGAAACCGTGTTTTTAACTCCTAACTCGTTATAAAGAGCCTTGGATAAATTCATGACTAAAAAATTAAGAACACGTCCCGTATGATAAACAGGGTTTTTCCCTGATGGCGCCTCAACGGAATGGGGGCGAAAGCTTGAAATTAAACCGGAATTGGAATTACCTCTTCCGACCAAGCCTTCCTCGCCGCATTCAACACAACTCCCAATGCCGAGTAAATAAGGTTTATTAGCGTTGACAGTCAAACTGAGATCGAGCTTCTCGCTAGTAATTTCACGAGCAAAAACTCTTGTTTGTTGCTGAATCAAATCAACCGCCTCCCCATACTCCTTTTGTCCCTTAACGCTGGTGCTAATAATTGGCAACCTAATCCCGACATCCACTTTTTCTCCCTGACGAAAAGCCATGACTTTTATGTCCTGACCAATGTGGTCAAATTTAGGATGAGGGAAATCACCAGTTTTATCCCAAAAAAAATCTTCCAGGGAATAAACTAAATTCTCGACTGGAGAAAGCGGCCAGCTAAAAATGCAAACTGCGCTATCACCAGCGCTTAACTTAGAATATTCGGGCAAGTCCAGGATGTCGCGAGGAGAAAACCAATGCGGCAAGCGTGAATTTTGCGTCGCATTATGATTGATTACAATATCTGATTCCGACAAGCGCGGTAAAATCGAGTGGAGATACTTTAAAATCGTGTCTTTTTGCATCCCCGCTAAATCAATCTTCTGCCCCCCGAAACTATCGCTCATTCTGCCATTGATAAATATTTGGACTGGTTTTACCTTTTCGCAATATCCAAAATCACTTTTGAATAAACCAGCACCAATATAAAATTTATCAATATTATGGTGCAGAACCGCACCAAAATTATCCAAGCAGAACTTTGAATAATCAATTGATACTAACTCCGCCAAAGCGTCGGCTAGTGTGTCGGGGTGTCCCAAACCTTTTCTTTCAACAATCTCCAGGTTTCTTTTGGCTGGATCGAGAAAGTCATTCGTTGCTCTTAAATAATCCATGGTACCCTCCTTTAGTTTAAGATGTGAGAAATTTTTGAGTCTTCGCTGGGAGTATACTTAACCCCCCGAATAATAACAACCGGGACACCTTCGTCCGCTTGCCCCATTAAAATTGAGGCGGCAGCGGCCAATTCGTCGACCAAAGCAATCTGGCTATTCGCTTGGTTTTCAAAGAGATCTTTTTGCGATCGGTGTTCAATCGCAGAAATTCCAGAGAGACCAATGGCGATGCCAACTGATCCCGCGCGATCACTGCGTCCGCCGGAATCATTAATCACCACGCCGACAGTTTTATTGATTAATGCTTTGATCTTCTCTCTAATAACCAGGGCGCTGAGATCTGCATCCCTTGGCAAGAGAACTACAATTTCGCGAGCATGCTCAGCGACGTTAGAGCGATCCACCCCGGAGCTAGACATTATGAAGCCTAATTTGTGACGAGTGATAACCATCCTTCCCTTAATGTAGAGAAGTTCTGATGACTCGTCCAAATATACCTGCACCAATCTTGCGTCGCGGCCGGTTTGTGAAGCGATTTCCAGCGCCCGTGATGATGGCGCAATGGTTTTCAAATCTACTATTGCATTTTCAGCTTTAGAGATTATCTTTTGTGCGATTACGATAATATCACTGTCCAACAATTCTACTGCCTCTTTTTCACAGCTAGAAATTATTAGCTCAGCGATGTTGTCGCCTGCCTTAATCAAGGGCATGGTACTTAGCGGGATTAAACTGACTGTTTTCATATTTTTTCCTTTCGTTTGGTTAATTATCTTAAATTGTTTAAAGTACAAATTAACAATTTATATTAAGATTTTTTTACCAAAATGTCAAATAAAAAACGGGCTCATATGTCCCGTCTTTATCATTCTTTTTTAAGGTGAACGATTTACCTTATATGTGTAGCGTGTGCAGGAGTTTATACAGATAATGGGTTTTCTGCTTAAATGTGGCCGGAATCTGACCATTGTTTTCGACGACATGTCTCAGAATTTCCAGGGGCGTCATCGCGAATATCTTGGCCAGTAAATTTGCAGCCTCATAAACGTCCTCGTCGGCGTCTAAGCCGGAAACTGAGGCCTGGATAAGCACGCCATTGATGTTGACGGTTAAACTACCACGATACTGCATCTTCTCCGGATTCTCACTATTCTGTGAGGCGAAATCTCCGAGAGTGTAGGACCGGACTGCCTTTTCGACGGAGAATATCTGCGCGGCTTCCGAGGGATGATAAATGGAAGCATGGATAGCGTTGCGCGTTCCCGGTTCCCTGATAAAAATCTGGATTCCGGTTGGGGCTTTCTCTTCTTTCCGCTCATCTGCGGGCAAGTTACGGAGCTCGTCATAGCGTTTGTACGCTTCGGCGATGAGCATTCCTCTGATCGAATTCAAGTTAATTTTGTTCATGTTTCTGTCTCCTGTTTTATGGTTAGTACTACGAAATAATAGAGTTATAAGATGCTGTCAAAATGCTGAATAATGAGCTTGGTAGTCTCATCGTTCTCAATCCTTCCTTCTTTGAGGAGTTGAAGGACCGCTTCTCTTGTGGTGGGTTCGTGCTTCCCGCCACCGAATTCATTCATGTCACTCTTTTTTAAAGGAGCAAAAAAATAATTCGTGTTGAGGAAACAATTTAAATACCATCCCCTTTCGCCGTCATACAACTCACCGGCGATCCAGGAGCACCGCTCATTAACGGACATATTATTCCACCAGCGCCTCTTCTGCCAACCGGCAATCAGCAACAAGCCACCGCCGATAAGAGCAAAAATTATTCCGCTAACTCCATAGGCATTAAGAATGCTGGCGTCGGCTGTGTGGATCAAAAAAATGCCTATTAATAAAGTTGCAATGACTAAAAAAATATAGCCAGCAACTTTGCAATTTGTGATTGTTCTTAAGGTTCTCATGTTCTGTGTCATTTTCTGAATATTAAGGGGTTTATAACTATATTTTCTGTATTTTCTTAACTTTTTAAAGGCCTATTTTAACAGAATAACTATAACATATTTTTAATACAATGTCAATATATAGAATAATGGAATACTTCGTCATATAAAAATAGTTTTTGTTAAACAACCTTTACAACGCGGTGCATTTATGATAATACAATCATAGTTTATTGCTACTAATAAGTCCTTTACCAATCTCTAAATCTTATAACCATGACAAAGCCACTTTTTTCAAACGAGGAAATCTCTGCTTTTAATGCAAAGCTGAAGGAAATTGAAGCTGACAAGCTTACTTTCCCGGAATATGAAAGCAGGGGAAACGCGAAAAATACTGTGCATAACGCATTTTTCGCACAATCGGTCTTGCGAATTCGCAAGGACCGGATGGGTAATCTATTAAATTACCTGCTTATTATTGTAGGAACAAAAGGAGCGCGGGCTGATATCCCGGTTTGGCAAGGATTTTCCCACGCCGATGATGAGGTGTATTTAAAAATTCTGAAAGAATGTAACACGCCTCTCAACCTCCGCTTTCTCCACATGTTTCTGAAGGCCATTCTGGTGGCATACCGGAGCTGGGCCTTAACGGCCTTTGTTAAATTCCTGAGAGGAAACAAGGTTGCCGGAGGAAAAGCTAACGAGCTTGAGGGATACGGCTCTTTCCACAAAGACTCTGGGTGGAGCGAAACAGAGGTCAACGCGGTCGCGGCTGTCTTTTTTAACGAATGGAGCACAGTTTCGAAGCTCTTCATGAAGTATGACTCAGAGCTCACAGACAGAGTTTCTGCGGAAAGTCAGAACAATTGGGACATGCCGTATAATGCCCAGTTTGCGGCGACAAGCAAAACCGTAAACACAGAATTTATTGAAGAGTTAATCTCCGTGCTTGAAAAAAGGGATTTGGCCCCGGTGCCAACCAATCCAAAAAAGGCTTTTAAGCCAAGGGTGCCAAAGGTATTCAAGCCTGGAGATACTATCCAGAAGAATACGATTAGCGACCTCATCCCCTTGTCTATCGTCGAAATAAAGGTGACGGCGAGGATGAAACGGGGTGATAAGAACGCGCCAAGCACTGTCCAGATAGTTTTGGTGTCAACACCCAAACCACGCTTCTATCTCAATATCTGGAGAATCGTGAACGGCAAAGCGTACCTTACTGGCCACGACACTTACGTCTTCGATCACGACCGGAAATCACTTGAAGGCGCCACCTACAAAGGACAGTGGGAATATGGCGTCCAGGCCCATGAGAAACCATACAAATATCCGCATGACTACATCGGATTATGATTCTCGATGAATCACAAATACAGGCAACTTTCAAAATAAAAGTGCCTGTTTTTTAATATCTTCGCAATAACGAAAAAACCCTACGATAAACAGTGCGGTTTTCTCGTAGGGTTAAACGCTTTTTGAGCGTGTTTTAGAACAATGGATTCATGACCTTTTGGGCCAGTTTTTGGGCGTCGGCCGGGTTCTTGCTGTAAGTCTGCTGAAAATTCTTGGTAAGAGCCTTTTCTGTCTCGAAACCGTCATAGGCTATTTTTCCGTTTTCAACCACTTTTTTAAAAATTTGGAAAAACTTTTTTTCCTTAGCAAGTAGCTGAGGGATACCAGTGGGATAATAATCCGCCTTTGTCCACCATGATCCCATGGCTTTTCCGTCACCGGTTGGGTCTGGTACACTCCAGAGGTTTATCATGCAGCGAAAAAACTCCACGCTTTCTCCGTGAGATTTCACGACGATACGATCTTTTTCACTTTGATCAATCGGGAAAGATACTCCCGGAATAAAGTTGAAGACAACCGTGTCGCCCTGGTAGGTCGCCCTACCTTCGAGGAGCATTCCATACTCCTCTTTTGGATCCGCAAACTGGCTGAGCAGCCGTTCGGAGACCTTGTCATAAGAATAATAATCATTCAATATGGCGAAAGTTCCGCCCAAAAATACAATAGCTAAAGCTACAATCAACATCAGTTTTTTCATGTTCTTTTTCTTTTTTTAAATGACGACTAATTTTGCTTGTTTTATTACTCACTTCTAACTTAATAAGTATACCATATTTATATGTATTTGTCAATACAAAGATGGCAATAAGCCATATTTTAATAAAAAATAGGCTAAAATTAGCTAATATATAAATTAGCGTTAGCATTAACTCTTCCCGTTTTGCGTCTGTTTTTAATAAAAAAAGGATGCAAGCATCCTTCTGTCCGTTGTTATACACTAAAAACCATATAAACTTTTTCTGCTTTAAGGTCATAAAGCATTAGTTCATTCCCTTTTCTCCAAATCTGGAGATCGGCCCAGGTCTGGTTAGAATTTTCCCAACCCTCTTTTTTCAAATCTACGGTAATAACTTTATCGCCTTTCTGCATTTTTTATAATTTTTAATGAATATAAAGATCTATATAGAAAACATAGTTACAATAATAAATATAACATTATTATATATTTTTGTCAATATGATGATTAAAAACAATCGAATTAAAGGGGTTTACCAGCAATTATCATCTTTCCAGTGATTAAAATTAGTATAAATAAAAAAGCCTTAAAACTGGTTAGGTCTCAAGGTGTTTACGATTGTTTACTTTATCACTTTAGGCTATGTAATTTCTTTAGCAATTTTCTTTGCGCGAGTAATATTTCTATATAGAATTTCTCGGGTAAAGAAGTATTGGGATTTTCGTGACCGACATCATGATAAATGAATGTACCCTGAGTAGTCAATAAAGCCTCTTGGACTTTAACGTTTTGTCTGACCTTTTCAGCGATGAACATTGCGATGAGCAAACGATGCTCGATTGAATTATAGCCTATCGTTTTATCATCCCAAAATACATAATTTTTTGTGTTATCCGTGATAGATTTGGTTACTCTCCGTCCTGCTCGTAAGGCGCCAAGGCCGTCAAGACGAAAAACCTCTTCCCTTTTTCTGGAATCAGAAAATTTTATTCCCTGTAGAGCGCTTTCTACTGATGGGAATGAATAATTTCCAATCGTGAAAGGCGTGCTCGCGAGATTAGAAAGAATAGATCCTCTCCAGTCTTCAGAATCAGACCTGATATTAATAGTTTCTCTTTTCATATTTATCTTCTTTTTTGAATTTTTAAGTTACAATCTTAATAACAAAAAATAGCATTATTTATCCTATTTTGTCAACAAAAAAACCACCATGAAAATTATTCTGTTTTAAATTAAAAAATCCGAGAATTGCTTTGTCTTTGTTAGACAATCAATCCTCGGATGTGTGTGATTACTGGTATTCAGTCAGAACCTTAATAAAGGGGTATTTTTTGGCACTATAGGCATAACCGCGCATGATATCTTTGAAGCCGCGATATTCTTCATCGTAGCCCCAATTAAAGGAAAAACGATTGGCCCACCAATAATAGCGGAAGCCTTCAGTGGTGATGAATTCCCTCCAGTATTCCTTTTGGAATTGCACGAGTTTGGCAGAATAACCGCGGCCAGTGGTTGTGACCGAAACTCTCATGGGGCGTGTGTCGATAACGGCAACGAAGACCCAGGGGGCGCTCATATGCCATCCGCCGCAATCCTGGCTCCAGGTATTACCGGTTACTCTGTTCCTGGCAAGGCCGATTTCGCTTGGCTCCGTAAAATTAAGGCAAGCAATAAAGAAACCTATAATTAACCCTAGCAAAACAAGCGCTATCCTTACCGCCGGTTTACGGAAGAAGGATAAAAAACTCAAGCGGGTCGCTCTTTTCATTTCTTTACCTCCTGTAGCTTGGTAGTATCGGCAGGTACGGGCGAATTAGTGTTGCCCACTGCTTGCACCGCCATTCCCTGACTCGGAGCCAGCACGTTAACGACTTCGAGGAAAGGACAGTCCTTTCCCTCGTCACGATCGAATGCATAGCACTTGAGAATTTCTGTCAGATTACTGGTATTATCTCCAGCCGAACGTCCGTGCCACTCAATGAATGTCTTGATTCCCGCTGGATTAAACTTGACCAGTTTGGCGTTCAAAATTCTGGCATTCGCGCTGATGGAAACCTGGTACGGTCTTTTATCAATGGCATGAACCGAGTATTTAAACGGGTTCGCTACCACCCAGCCGGCATGGGACACCTCACTAATCTCACCATTGAAGCGATTGAAGCGATATCCATACTCATGCTTATCCACAAAGCTCACCCAGAAGATGTACCAAAACAGGCTGCCTATGAAAGCGAGGACTGCCAGTCCGCCGATGATGGAAAGGATAATTTTCCAGAAACCTTTTGATTCGATTGTTTTCAATTTTACCTCCTTTTTAAATGGTTTATTAAATGGTTTATTAAGCTGTTAAATATACAAAAATTGCTTTTAAACAACCTCATTAACATATCATATATCTATATTTTTGTCAATATATTAGTTTTAAAAAAGGAAGCTTTTTGAGCTCCCTTAAATATTACAGAGGAATGTTTGTTATTCCCTTCCTAGTCCTAACTTTAACCTCTTGGCTGTTTAAATCGATAATGCTTATCATCGCGTTACCTTCAGCGCGGTCATAGCTATGGTCCTCCGATAATAAAACTGGCTCCTGTCTGCCAAATTTTACAGAGTAAAGTTCATACCGGAGTTGTGGATCAGAAACGCGGTGATCAATTTGTTCTACTAATACGAAGGTTGCCATTCCAATCTGTTCATGAACTACCTTCTGCTGTAGAGATGGTTTTTCGTATTTAACGTAAATCGATTCTCCGGGTAAGAGCTGTCTCGGCTCTTCGCTATACCTTAGCATTTCCGGCTGGCCCAACCAGCGCTCTCCTTTATCTTTTAGCAGGTTTTGAATGGCTTCCTCTACTAGATCCTGGAAAGCTGATTGAGCTTCAGCCGATAGCGCCCCGACATTAGTTGACTCATGTTTGAGCGCAAAGTTGAACTCTGTCCAGCGAGATTTATCCTTATTCAATAACTCCACACTAAAAGTTATTTTCTCGCCAGTCTGCGCTTGTTTGATTTGGCCGATTTTCTCAATGCATAGATTCCAATTATCCTTTCTGGAATCATAGCGATCACGATAGCACCATTCTTTAGTTTCTGATTGACCTTGGAAAATCATAACGGCTTGACTATAGTAGCCAACACCGCCTGATGAGCCCCATTCACTCCTACCAGAAACTATGGCCATGGTATCAGGATTTATAACCGCGGCGCCCCATAATTCCCTGTCACTTAAGAGCATATCTAGCAATGATTTTTCCATAACCGGCGAAATCTGATTGTCACCTATAAGCGAAGCCAACTTTTTCTTGGCCGCTTCTTTCTTCTCTTCAAGCTCCGCTTGCCGTTTTTGTTCTGCCATTAGCTTTTGCCAAGCCTTTGCATTCTGAATAGATGTTACTTTAGCTAACGTCTCTTCTTCTGATGGCAAAACAAAATCAGAAACTAAGGTTAGCGACCAATCCTGTTTAGCATCTGTATGGCTAAGTAGTTTTGCTTGGCGTAAATCAGTGAGCGAAACTTTCCGTGTCCGCAAACAATCAGGATTAATAATGATTATCTCATCATACATCTTGCCCGCCTCAACTAAGAGATAGCCCCATTTTTCATCGACCTCATTCAAGCAATCGCTAAAAATTAAAAGCTGATGGGCGCCCGACATATAATGAGTATAGGCGCCATTAAGCGCTAAACCATTATCATGATAGTGAGCGGCGATAGTACTGCCATCAACCTTATTTTCCAGGTTCACAGAACTGACAACGAATTGTCCGGGCGCACTGATTGATTGCAGGGCTTGCGTTAATGTATCGGGCGCTTGATATGTATAGACCGCGACAATAGATTTAGTAGGCATCACTACACCAAGCTTTAGCAGTTCTTCAGAGATTCTCAAACAAGCTTGGCGATAAAAATCTGTAGAACCGACGTAAGCTCCGCCGCCGCCATATGAGGGCGACAAGCCTCTTTGACTAAAAATTTCAGTATGCTTGCTTTCGCTTACGATAAGAAGAAGATTGCTCCGGAAAGGGTTCTCGGTTGATAATTCTTTTGTTTCCATTTTAAAAGGTTTTAGATTAAACAATTATTTAATTATTAAAGATCAAAAAAAATCCCCGGTGAGCCCGAGGGATTAATGTCTGTATTTTATTTATTTCTACAACTTATGACAATAGATTATAAAATAAAAACATCAACCCCTCGGAACCAAAAGGATTTATAATTGCGGTTATTCTTATGCTGTAGGTTAATATTTATCATAATAATTTATTGGCTTTTGTATAGTATACGCAGAACTTCAGAAAAAGTTACAGTTACGGACATAAAAGTATGTTTATGTAAATAGAAATATTATTCTAGGGTCGACAAGAGATGGCGATAAATATTGGTTTTAATAAAGCAAAAACGGGCCATCAGGCCCGTTTTGATCGCTCTTATTGAAGTGAACGAGCCCCTCCCTAATTTCCAAACAATTAAAACAATAAAAAAGAAATTAAAATTACAAATAATATTCTTCTTATTAAAAATTTTTCATATATCTAAGTATTATTTTTCTTTTTATCTTTTTTCTTCTTCACTAAATAAATTATATAACCAACTACACCCCAAAAAATTAAACCACCCCAAAAACCATTATCATCACTTTCTCTTGTTTTGTTTTCACTAACATGAGCTAACGGGACTTTCTCTGTTTTTGTATTATTTTCCACCTTAGTATTATCTTGTAAATTCAATGTTTGTTTTGGTTGTTCTGTTAATGGAGTTATTTCTTTTACTTCTTTATTATCAATTTGATTATCTTCTACCGTCGGACTGACAGTATTTGAGTTATTAGCTTCGACACTACTCATTACGGCCGCCGCCTTATAAACTGGCGCATTGCTATTTTCTTCCTTTACGATAGCAGCTTCTTTCACATACTTTGGTTCGACGGGATCACTATTACAACTTGGATAATATGGAGCGCAAGTTGCTGATAAAGGGGTGCCATCGCAACACCCACAACCACAAACACCACCATGATGAGAACAGCAACCGCTACGAGCTTCAGCGGAATTAACTAAAAAGAAAGAAAAGAATAAAAAGAAAGATGATAGTAAGACTAATTTTTTCATATTTATTTTTTCTTAAAAACGCTTTTTATTAAAATTGATAAAAGTTTTATAAAACAATAAAAAAATACAAAAACAGAGATAAGAGTTAATATCGATATTCCCCAAGCTAAATATATATTAAATTTACCAAAATTAACTTTGCTTTGAGCTAACAAAATTGAAAATATTGGAAATATCGGAGACACTATTAAAATTTTAGATAACTTTAATATCGACTCCCTATCTTCACCTTCTACTAATTCTTTATAATTAGAAACAAAAAACGAAGCATAGGCTATTGAAAGACCAACAATTGTTAATATTATTATTATTTGCTCTTTATCC
>Ga0074199_1000301_pt1 | contig 89558 bp, 68 predicted proteins | sample EPASupsiteSAE347_FD_64528 | JGI IMG/M metagenome (GOLD analysis project Ga0074199, IMG submission 64528) | Bioremediated contaminated groundwater from EPA Superfund site, New Mexico - Sample SAE3-47 | ecosystem: Environmental > Aquatic > Deep subsurface > Groundwater > Contaminated ... | reverse complement strand
TCGCAACTCGCCAAGCTTGGTGAGCCGCGAGCTTGGCGGGGACGCAACCCCGCCCTACCGTTCAAGGTGTCCCGCCTTATGTGGGTAGCCCTGCTGCACGATCCTAAGCAATTCACACCTCGTATAGCGCCTGCGATGGTGCACAGCTTCATCCCAGTCACTCCAAAGCGCCGAGAGGGCGGGGACGGCGAATCCCTCAACGTGTATTCTCTTTTCTTCCGCAGTACATCCCGAAAATGGAAGCTGCTTTGTAACACATCGTCATCCTGACGAAATATCGGATTTGAGCTTCCAGTATGCCTAAACCTTGAATTCCGTCAGAATGACAAAAGAGCCAAGAGCCATACGATCTATATGGATCGGTATGAGACCAATGGCCGGGAGATGGGATTCGAAAGACCATCTCATCTCCCTTTCGTGTTTTTCGTGGTTCAAGACCACACCAGCCGCTTGCCGGGTCTGATTTCGCTACCCGTTTTTGGCAACAAACTCTTTCATGAAATCCACGAGAGTCCGTACCGATTCGAGCGAAACGGCGTTGTAAATGGAAGCCCGGCAGCCACCGACCGACCTGTGTCCTTTGAGGCCGCCCAAGCCGTTGGCCAAAGATTCGCTGATGAATTTCTGCTCGAGCTCCGGCGTGGGTAGCCGGAAGGTGACGTTCATGCGCGATCTGGAATCGGGCACGGCGGTCCCGCGGTAGAAATCCTGGCTATCGATATACCCGTAGAGCAGGTTGGACTTCTTGATGTTGATCTCTTCCATTTTGTCCAGCCCGCCGATGGTGTCCTCCAGCCATTTTGCTACCAACTGGATTACGTAGATAGCAAAACAGGGCGGCGTATTGAACATGGATTTCTTGCCGGTAAAAGTCGTGTACTTGAGCATGGTTGGCAGTTTGCCGGGAACGCGCTCGAGCATGTCCTCACGGATCAGGACAAGGGTGGCTCCGGCCGGACCGGCATTTTTCTGCGCTCCGGCATAGATCAGCGCAAAGGGTGCGGGATCGAATACGCGGCTGAAGATGTCCGAAGACATATCGCTCACGATGGGAATGCCGCCGGCTTCGGGAAAGCGCTGCCATTGCGTTCCGCGGATAGTGTTGTTGGACGTGATGTGAAGGTAGGCTGAATCCGGCTCCACCGGCACTTCTTTGGGGATGTAGGTATACTCGCGGTCTTCGGAGCTCGCCACGACCCGCACGTCTTTTTCCAGAATTTTCGCTTCCTTGATGGCCTTGGTGGCCCAGGTTCCCGTATCCGTATAGGACAGCGGTTTTCCCGGGATGGACAGATTCATGGGAGCCATGCAGAACTGCATGCTGGCTCCCCCTTGCAGGAAGAGCACGTGGTACCTGTCGTCCAGTTTGAGCAGGCGTTTGATACGGGTGATGGCGTCGTCGATCACGCCGTCGAACCACTTGGAGCGATGGCTGATCTCCAGCACGGACATTCCAGTTCCCTTGAAGTCCAGCAGCTCAGCCTGAATCTCTTCCAGCACCGGAAGAGGCAACGCCGCCGGGCCGGCATTGAAGTTATGAATGCGTCGGGTCATGTCTTTTTTCTCCTTAAACCAGATTTATTCCAGAATACCCTGCGGGATATCCTCAAGCGTGGCAGTCGTCGAAACAACCGCGCCACGCTAATGAGCTGTCTTTGTTTTGTCAACGACATTTTCATGTCATGGCTTTCGAGAGGCGCCCTTCGTCCTTCCTTCTTTTTACTCTTTTGCGTTGCGGCATTCGATAGAATTGTTATCATCTTTTGGACATGGACCGTATGAAGATCAAAAAAAGGAATCCCTTCAACATGATGCAGCTTATAGACCACGCCTGTTCAGTCGATTTCCAGGGAAGACCTCAACCGGTCATCGAAGACGCCCCTCTTTTGGAGTGGGCACGCGCAAACGGCGTGTCGCCTTCCGCGGCACAACTGGAGGCCCTTCGATCCGGTGTTATCCCCTTGCGCTATTTGAAAAACTTCCAGGCTATCGATCTCGCACGGCAGATACGCCTGTGCTCCGGCAAAGTCTTTATCTGCGGCTGTGGAGGCTTGGGCGGGGTGCTGATCAATCTGCTGGCGAGGATCGGAGTGGGATATCTGCGTTTTGCGGATGGGGACGTTTTCGCTCCTTCCAATCTGAACCGCCAGTGGTTCTGCGACGTTCAACACCTATCGATGCCCAAGGCACAGGTGGCCGCGGAAGGCGTGCAGGCCATCAATCCTCTGATCGAGGCGGAGCCCTTTATCGGCCTTGTGAGCGAAGAAAACGTCGACGAGCTCCTCGAGGGCATGGATCTGGCCTTGGACGCTCTCGACAATCTACAGGGGCGATTCGTGCTGGCGCAAGCGGCCCGCCGCCGGGGAATTCCTTTCATTCATGCCGCCGTGGCCGGATGGTGGGGCCAGCTCAGCACTTTTCTCCCCGAATCTTCCTTGGATTTGCAGAATATCTACGGAAACAAGCGCTCAAGAGACGCGGCGGAAGATGCCATGGGAGTGCTGGGACCAACCGCCGCCGTCATCGGAAGCATGGAGGCCATGGAGGCGATTCGTATCCTTTCGGGCGGAAAGCCGGCTTATGCGGATCAGCTCCTCTACTATGACGGGGAAACCGGCCGGCTGGAGATCCTCCCCCTCTGATGATGGTTTGCGCATCGGGGCTGAACCTATCGATAACATTTTGAAAACGACTGAGAAGAGCCGATCTGGAACGGCTCTGAAAAAGCGAGGAGGAACATCATGCAAATCGAGTGGCAAATTGGCCCGCCTTCGGATTGGCAGACGGACGCTATCATTTTCTTCGTCTTCGAGAAGTCTCCCGAGCCGCTCCCCGGGCTCAAACGGTGGATGGCCGAGGAAGGTATCTGGCTGTCCCGCTCCGCGGCTCTGGGGGACTTCAAGGGCAAGCACCAGCAGACAGCCGTTTTTTACGGCCCCGAGGATAAGCGCATAGCACGAGTGGTGTGCGTGGGGCTGGGGCAGGCGGACAAATTCGACGTGGAGAAATTGCGCAGCGCCACGGCCGCCGCGTTGCGCGAGTGCAGAGACCTACAGTTGAGCCGCCCCGCGTTGCCCCTATCAGCCTTCGAAGGTCTTCAGATCGAAATCGCGCCCGCCCTTGAAGAGGCTCTCATAGCGGGCATGCTCGGGCTCTACCGCTACGAAGGCCTAAAGACGAGAGACCTCGAGCCGTCTACTTTCCCTGAAACGCTTCTCATTTTGCACGACAAGGAGCCGGACGAGGCACTGCGAAATGTCATTCTCGATGCCGACGCCATCGCTTCGGGTGTTTCCTTTGCCCGCGACCTGGTAGCCGCCCCTCCCAACGTGTCGACTCCGAGCTTTCTGGCCGGCGCCGCCCGACGTCTGGCCGACCGCTACGGTTTTCGCCTGGATGTCCTGGATCTTGAAAAGGCACGGGCGATGGGCATGGGTGCCTTTGCCGCCGTCGCTCAGGGAAGTCGCGAGCCCGCCTATTTCCTCGTCCTCGAGCACGCGCCTCCCGGCACGGAACAGGACCATCCCCTGGTGCTCGTCGGGAAGGGTATCACTTTCGATACGGGCGGAATTTCACTCAAGCCCGGCGAGAAAATGGATGCCATGAAGCACGATATGGCCGGAGCCGGAGCCGTTCTGGGAACTTTTGACGTGCTCGGGAGGATGAAGATCAAAAGACGTGTTGTCGGCCTCATGCCCTGCACCGAAAACATGCCGGACGGCAAGGCCTACAAACCAGCCGACGTCATCCGCTCTCTTTCCGGCCTCACCATCGAGGTCATCAGCACCGACGCCGAAGGCCGAATGGTCCTGTGTGACGCCCTGGCGTACGCCTCCCGCCGCTACCAGCCCGCCATGATCGTGGACATTGCCACACTGACTGGCGCCTGCGTCGTCGCTCTCGGCAGGAGCGTCGCCGCCGTCATGGGAAACCGGGACGACCTGACCCAAAAGGTTCAGGAAATCGGCATGCGGGTTGGAGAAAAGCTCTGGCCGCTTCCGCTTTGGGATTTCTACTTCGAAAATATCAAAAGCGACGTGGCCGATTTCAAGAACGTGGGCGAGCGAGCGGCCGGGACCATCATCGGAGGCATATTCCTGAAGCAGTTTGTGCCCGAGGAAATTCCGTGGGTCCACCTGGATATCGCCGGCACCGCCTGGACCGACAAGGATCTGGGCTTTGCCCCCAAGGGAGCGACCGGCTTCGGAGTCCGAATCTTCACCGAGATGGTCCGCCGCCTGCCCGAGCTCTGAGCTTCACCATTGAAAGCTCATTGTATTGAGCTTCTTTAGGATTAGAACGGGTGGCTTGTTTGACAATATTAGGGATATGCTTACCTTAGAGTGTAGTTGATAGTGGTTGCTAAAAACCTGCTGACCATCCTAGAATGGCGGCCAGCCTACACCCAACAGGGTAACTGCCGTCGCGGCGGGATGGTCTGGTCGCGGGACTGCGATGACTGGTACCGAGAAAATAAAAGGTAGGTAAGCACTATGGAATTTACTATCGATGTCACAAAGCTAAGAGAACAGCGAAGACCGCTGTGGATGACCGAGCTGGACATTACTTCTTATGCGGAAATGGTGGGCGGGGGCGGAGATATCTACAGCGATCGTCTCGTGCCTGATTGGCCCAGACATGCAGGCGAGGAGCTTCTTGGAAGCGAAGCGGAAGAAGCTGCGAAATTAGACAAGAGCTACAGTGAAGAAGAGCACTTCCGTCCCAAGGATGCTCGGGCATCGCTTGTCGAGGAAGCGTTTCGGTACGTTCATCAGTCTGAATGAGCTGAAGTCAGCGGCAGAGGCACCGTCACACGGAAGAGATCATGGCTGGTGAAAGCAATGGCAGCAACTGCCGTTGAGAAAAGAGGTGATTTCATCACTGCCTAAGCAAGGCGGATCATCGTTGGATGACCGCCTTTTTGTTTTTCTTGGCCACCAACATAAGCCGGGACAACCTATCGATTCAATATACTCCGAGCGGATAGCGGCTGAGCTTTCTTCACCGCAGAGGCGCAGAGGACACAGAGGAAGCGCAGAGAAAAGCTCTTGGAAATCTCTAAAATCTCTCTGCGCTTTCTTTGCGTCCTCTGCGCCTCTGCGGTAAACACACAAGCTCCGCCGGCTCGCTATCTATCAAGTATAAGTATGTAGACGAGCCAGTTAGACACATAAAGACAGCTCACATTTTCCTGCAGCTCCATCTTTTGGAAGACCATCATTCTCGGTTCTTGACAGCACGGCAGACTCTGTGGTTTAGATATAGCTAATTCTCCATTATTGCAGATATCTTATTCACACCGGAGGTTTGGCTGTATCACGAAGCGAGGAGATGCTCCAGATGAAAAGAAGAGCCCCATTTCGAGGTGCGTCGCAGGCGATTCTGTCGCTGTCCATGGTTGTGATTATGGTTCTTTTCCTTCATGCCCTGCTCGTTTCGCCGGCTAAGGCAGGAGTGGTCGCCGATGGAACGTTCGGTCCACAGGGTGGCATCGCAGGACCCAATTATGCCATCACCGGCAATTTGGGAAAGCAGGTCGGGAGCAATCTCTTTCACAGCTTCAGCGAATTCAACATCGATAAAGGGCAGAGCGCAACCTTTAGCGGGCCGGGATCGGTTCACAATGTCGTCGGCCGCGTAACGGGAGGGGGCTGCTCCACTATCGACGGAGGTATCAACTGCTCCATCCAGGGCGCCAACCTCTACCTGGTAAATCCCGGTGGCATGGTCTTCGGTCCCAACGCCAGCTTGAATGTCAGCGGATCATTCCATGCAAGCACGGCGGACTATCTGGTCCTCAGTGACGGGGGACGCTTCGATGCCGCCCACCCGGAAAACAGCCTTCTCACCACCGCACCTCCAAGCGCCTTCGGGTTCTTGAATGAGAAGCCTCCTGCCGATATCACAATACAGGGGAGCTTCCTTACGGTGCCTGATGGACAGACTTTATCGTTTATCGGAGGCAATCTGAAGATCACAGATGGAGCCATCCTCTGTACGCCAGGCGGCCAAATCAACCTTGCCACTGCCGCCTCAGCGGGAGAATTCGGCCTGACCGGCTCGGGGATTACCACGGATTCCTTCTCTCGGCTGGGGGATCTTGAAATCATTAACAGCTCATCCACCGTAAGCAGCCTCTATTATCAGCCTTTGAACGGTATTGACGGGGGCTCCATCTACATCCGGAGTGGCAATTTTGTCATGGATAACTCTTCTCTCATGGCGGAATCCCTCGGCGGCCGCAATGGCGGATCTATCGACATCCGCGTGATAGATAAAATGTCCGTTCAGAATGGAAGTCGCATATCCACCGATTTCTCATCGCAAACAGGGGGAAACATGCTGCTCGATATCGGCTCGTTGTACCTTGGGGATGGGAGCCGGATCTCCAATGACAACTATGGGAGCGGGACAGGTGGACAATTGAAGATCACGGCAGGAGATGAAATTGCCATTTCGGGGGTTGCAAGGAATTCACAGGGTGGAGTCTTTTCGAGTGGGCTCAGCAGCAATTCGTACGATAGCGGTAGTGCGGGGAGTATTTCCCTGAGCACGGATAGCTTGAGTCTTACCAGTGGAGGGCAGATTAATACCAACACGTTTGGTACCGGAAGCGGCGGAGAGATCAACATTGTGGCCAAAGAAAACGTTTCTCTCTCGGGCTTTGCCGAGAATATGGATCACTCCTTTACTTCGAGCGGAATCTACAGCCGCACCTACGGTAGCGGTAATGCGGGAAATATCCTGATGGATGTCGGCTCCCTGGCGATCAAGGGAGGGGGCAGGATCGACAGCAGTACCCGAAAAGGCAGCACGGGAAATGGAGGACAGGTCAACATCTCGGCCGGAAACGCCATTTCGATCTCCGGGTTTGCAAGGAATTCAAATGGTAAAGTCCTTTCGAGCGGACTCTCCAGCAATTCATGGGGCAGTGGGAATGCAGGAAATATTTCTCTCAGTACCGGCAGCCTGAGTCTCACCAGTGGAGGCTGGATCAGTGCCGACACTCATGGAAGCGGAGCAGGCGGAGAGGTGAGCATCACGGCCAAAGGGAATGTTCTGTGCTCGGGCTTTGTCGAGAATACAGATGGCACCTTTACCGCGAGCGGAATTCTGAGCCGCACCTACGGTAGCGGTAATGCGGGAAATATCTTGATGAATGTCGGCTCCCTGACGATCGAGGGGGGTGCCAAGATAGACAGCAGCACCCAGGAAGGCAGTACGGGCAATGGAGGGAATGTCAACATTTCCGCCGGAGACTACATCTCCATTTCCGGGTTTGGAACGAGCTCAATATATGGAGTCTATTCCAGCAGGCTTTCCACCAATTCATATGGCAGCGGGAATGCGGGCAACATTTCCCTGAGCACCGGCAGCTTGACTCTCACCGGTGGAGGGCAGATCAATGCCGACACTCATGGCAGTGGAACCGGCGGAGATATTGACATCGTAGCCAAAGGAAATGTTTCTCTCTCGGGCTTTGCCGAGAATACGGATCACAGCTTTATTTCGAGCGGGATCTACAGCCGCACCTACGGCGGGGGCAATGCGGGAAACATCCTGATGGACGTCGGCTCCCTGACGATCGAGGGAGGGGGCAGGATCGACAGCAGTACCCGAAAAGGCAGCACGGGCAATGGAGGACAGGTCAACATCTCGGCCGGAAACGCCATTTCGATCTCCGGGTTTGCAAGGAATTCAAATGGTAAAGTCCTTTCGAGCGGGCTCTCCAGCAATTCATGGGGCAGCGGGAATGCTGGAAACATTTACCTCAGCACCGGCAGTCTGAGTCTCACCAATGGAGGGTGGATCAGTGCCGACACTCATGGAAGTGGAACCGGCGGAGAGGTGAGCATCACGGCCAAAGGGAATGTCCTGCTCTCGGGCTTTGTCGAGAATAAAGACGGCACCTTTACCGCAAGCGGAATTTTGAGCCGCACCTACGGTAGCGGCAATGCGGGAAATATCTCGATGGATGTCGGCTCCCTGGCGATCGAGGGAGGTGCCAGAATTGACAGCAGCACCCAAGAAGGCAGTACGGGCGATGGAGGGAATGTCAACATCTCCGCCGGAGACTACATCTCTATTTCCGGGTTTGGGACAAGCTCAAAATATGGAGTCTATTCCAGCACGCTTTCCACCAATTCATATGGCAGCGGGAATGCGGGAAACATTTCCCTGAGCACCGGCAGCTTGACTCTCACAGGTGGAGGTCAGATAGGTGCCAACACGTTTGGAACTGGAACCGGCGGAGAGGTGAGCATCACGGCCAGTGGAAATGTCTCCCTCTCGGGCTTTGTCGAAAATATCGATGGCAGCCCCATCTCCAGCGGAATCTACAGCCGCACCTACAGCAGCGGCAACGCAGGCAGTATCTCGATGAATGTCGGCTCCCTGACGCTCGAGGGAGGTGCCAGGATCGACAGCAGTACAGTGACAGGCAGCACGGGCAATGGAGGAGAGATCAGCATTTCAGCCCGGGATTCCCTCAATATCCTGGGTTATGGCCAGAATAGCCGCGGCTGGAGCTACGGATCGGGCATCTACGCAACTTCGGAGGGAGAGGGAAACGCCGGCGATATCATTTGCAGTGTGGGAAGCCTGACGGCAAGAGACGGCGGCATCATCAGCGCCTCGACCTCGGGCAGTGGCAGAGGCGGCAGTCTCATTATCACGGCAAGGGATTTTGTATCCCTTTCGGGCGCCCTGCCCGGCATTCCTTCCCAAGAAGCCTTCAGCGGCCTTTACAGCAAGACCTTCGCAAGCGGCGAGGCAGGGGGAATCCATGTGACCACGGGTAGCCTCTACCTTACCGAGGGAGGTCAGATCTCCACTAGCAGCCTCGGCTCGGGTAATGCCGGAGAGCTGGTTGTTGCAGCCTCTGATGCCATTTTCATTTCAGGCTCCGGAGCTTCAGGCAGCGGACAAGTACAATCGAGCGGCATTTTCAGTGAAGCGTTCAGCAGCGGAGCCGGTGGCTCCATTTGGATCGATCCACGGATCATGACTCTGAAGAATGGAGGCAGAATCTCCACCTCGAGCTATGGCTCCGGTGCAGGCGGGAATATCCAAATCAGTGCGGACCGGCTCGAGCTGAGTGACGAAGCATCGATTAGAGCCGAGAGCACGGGAGAGGGAAACGCCGGAAATATTTCTCTCGACCTCAGTAACTCGCTCTGGATGAAGAACGCCTCTATTACAACTTCAGCCGCAATGGCGGATGGAGGTAACATTGCCATCAAAGCCTCAAACATGATCGATCTGACCGACAGCAGAATCTCCGCCACAGTCGGAGGAGGCATGGGAAGCGGAGGGAATATAGCCATGAGCGGCCGCTTCATAATTCTTGACAGCAGCGATATCATCGCCGATGCCTACATGGGAAGCGGCGGAAACATCAATATCTCCTCCGAGGCATTCCTTCGCTCCCCTGACAGCAAGCTGAGCGCTTCATCGGCCCTTGGCGTACAGGGCTCGGTTCTCATCGACTCACCCTTCATGGACGTTGCCGCCTCACTGCTCACAGCTCCGGACTCGTTCCTGGATGTCGAAGAGCTCAAGCTTAAACGCTGTGCCGCACGCGATCCAAAGCACAGGAGCAGCCTCATGATCTCGGAGCGAGGCGGATTGCCTATGGCACCCGATTATCCGCTCTCCGGCTACAGAGACACAGAGAAGCGCTGAAACGCTCCTACGAGCCATTAACGGCATGGAAGCACTGGATCGTCCTTCCCACATGCCGTTAGCGGAAATGGCGAGAGTGTTGGGTTTCGGCAGGAAGATATGCCCAGGGAAGTAAGTGATGCACAAATCCAACTCACTGCTCCTTCTGCCTCAGCCCGGCTACCGGCATAAAACGGGACATGCCCGAGGCGGAGCTTGTGTATTCACCGCAGAGGCGCGGAGGACGCAAAGAAAGCGCAGAGAAGATTTAGAGATTTCCAAGAGCTTTTCTCTGCGTTTCCTCTGTGCCCTCTGCGCCTCTGCGGTGAAGAAAGCTCAGACGCTATCCGCTCAGAGTATATTGAATCGATAGGCTGTCCCGGCTTATGTTGGTGGCCCTCAGCCCAACCCACGGACTATAATTCTAGATTCTTGACAATGCAGCGGACACTGTGGTTTATAAACAGTCAATTCCCCCTTTTTGCAGATATTTTTACACATCCGCAAGTTGGCTGTATCATGAAGCGAGGAGATGCTCCAGATGAGAACAGGAGTCCTATTTCGAAGTGCGTCGCAAGCGGTTTTATCGCTGTCCATGGTTATGATTCTTTCCCTCCCCGGCCTGCTCGTTTCGCCGGTTAAAGCAGGAGTGGTCGTCGATGGAACGCTCGGTCCACAGGGTGGCATCGCAGGACCCAACTATGCCATCACCGGCAATTTGGGAAAACAGGTCGGAAGCAACCTCTTTCACAGCTTCAGCGAATTCAACATCAACAAGGGGCAGAGCGCAACCTTCAGCGGGCCGGGATCGGTTCACAATGTCGTCGGCCGAGTAACCGGAGGGGGCTGCTCCACTATCGATGGGGGTATCAACTGCTCCATCCAGGGCGCCAACCTCTACCTGGTAAATCCCGGTGGCATGGTCTTCGGCCCCAACGCCAGCCTGAATGTCAGCGGATCATTTCATGCAAGCACGGCGGACTATCTCGTCCTCAGCGACGGGGGACGCTTCGATGCCGCCCATCCGGAAAACAGTGTTCTCACAACCGCACCACCCAGCGCGTTCGGGTTCTTGAATGAGAGCCCCCTTCCGATATCACGATTCAAGGAAGCTATCTTCAAGTGCCTGATGGACAGACTCTATCGTTTATCAGTGACGGAGTATCGATTAGCGCCGAGAGCACGGGAGCGGGAAACGCCGGGAATATTTCTCTCGACCTCGGGGATTCACTCCGGATGAAAAACGCCTCCATTACAACTTCGGCTGTAATGGCGGATGGAGGCAACATTACTATCAAAGCTCTCAATATGATCAATCTGCTCGACAGCAGGATCTCGGCCACCTTCGGAGGAGGTATGGGAAGTGGGGGGAATATAGCTATGAGCGGCCGCTTCATAATTCTTGACAGCAGCGATATCATCGCCGATGCCTACATGGGAAGCGGTGGAAACATCAATATTTCCTCCGATGCATTCCTTCGCTCCCCTGACAGCAAGCTAAGTGCTTCATCGGCCCTTGGCGTGCAGGGCTTTGTTCTCATCAACTCGCCCTTTATGGACCTTGCCGGCTCACTGCTCACAGCTCCGGGCTCGTTCCTGGACGCTGATAAGTTCCTGGTCAAGCGCTGTGCCATGCGCGATCCAAGACACAGGAGCGGCCTTATGATCTCGGGGCGGGGCGGATTGCCTCCGGCCCCCGACTATCCGCTCTCCGGCTACGGCAGCGCGGTCCCGGCTCCATAGGTTCAGGGTTTTAAGGTGATTTCGTTCCTGGAGATCACCTCAAAACCTAAAAAGCATACCCCGAAAGGCGAAAATGGACCCCCTTGTCCTGCAGATCGTTGGAATTTTTGAAGACCCTGAAGGGAATACCGCCGTAGATCTGAAAGTTGATTTTGCTACTGATGGCCCATCTGAGACCGAGTCCCGCACTGGAGATGCTGTCGGGATCGGTGGTATCCCCTCCAGTACTCCATGCTGCCCCGGTATCGAAGAACGGGCACAGTTGAACGATCGACTCCCCCTGCTTGTTTCTGAAAACGGGAACGCGCAGCTCGATGGATGAGGCAATGCCGTTATCCCTCACCAGCCGGTTCTCGCGATATCCCCTCACCGATTCCATGCCCCCGACGGAAAACTGCTCGGGAACCAGCAGCCGGTTGGGGGTGAGCTGCACGGAGGTTCGTAACACCGACTGCCAGTCACTCTCGGTCAGCCTCCTGATCCATTGCGCCTGGCCCTGCCAGGCCGTGAATTTGCCGGTGGGTCCGCTCGGGTTCATGGTCGCCCCGAAGGCATCGATACCAAAGCTGAAAGTTGAGCGAACGGCGATTACCTGCTTGAGGTCGCGATCTATATAGTCCTGTAAAAAGCGCAGGACGGATATATTGGTCCTTCCCTCCTGCTCTCCTTCGGAGAAGGAGAAAGGTTCCCCTAAGAGGAAGTCTTCACTTCTGCGGTACTCGCCCGTAAGCCCCAGGGAAAACTCCCGCCCCCCTTGCCTGTAAAGAGGATGGCTCACTGTCATCCCGAACGTCTCGGTGCGGCTCTCGATGTTCAGATCCTTGAAGGCGCTCTCGATAACCGTGCTTTCATTCTTTCTGTAGTGAAGCCTTACGGTCGTATCCCGGGCAGTGACCGGGAAGGCATAGCTGAAATCATAATTGATGAGGCCTTCGGTGACTCCCAGGTGCGCTGCCAGGGTATCCCCGTTTCCCGTAACACTCTGATGGGCTAGAAAAACTTCCCCTTGAATCCCGCCCACGCTGGGAGGAGATGCGTTGTTGATCTCAACACCCGCCTTGTACGGTAAATTTTCTTCGACCTTGACCTTTAGCGTGCTCTCCCCCACCCTGACACCGGGCTCCAATTCCGCGTTTATCCGTTTGATACGGGGATTCTGCTCGAGGATCAGAAGTGCCTGCTGGAGCTTATGAACATTGACCACCCAATTCTTGTGGGGCATCAATCGCTTGCTGATATAACTGGTACGAAGATACTTGTTCCCTTCGATCTCGATTCCCGTAAGCTTCCCCTCGACAACATCCAACACGATAATCCCGTTCGAAGCCTTTTGATCCGGAATGACAACGCCAGAGGTGATATATCCTTTATTGACGTAATAAAGAGTCAGCTCACGCCTGAGCTGCTGCATCTCTTCCGAGGTTATCTCTCGCTTTTCATAAGGAGCTGTGATCTTGGCGAGCTCTTGCGCTGAAATCACGGTATTACCTTCCACCTGGAAGTGTTCGACGCGGACTCGAGCCATGGAAGACAACCGGTTGGAGGAACCTTCGGGTTTAACCATTGGATACGTTTGAGCCATAACTGCGCTCACAAACACACATAGCACTATGGAGCAGAGGCAGAGTAACACTAGAATACGGTTCACATTCTTCTCATACTCCATTTTTTTCCGGATCATCATTCACGCTCCTTGATAACGCGGCAGGCCCCGTGATTTGGATACTTCTGAATCTCTTTTCGTCGAATACTATGAGGAAACGTTTCTCTTAGCATAGTTGGACATTAGAGGCAAATTTTTATGGCCCGTTCTTGAAACGGAGAAGACGGCAAGACTTCGTTACGCCGAGTTTGTTTCCGACTGCGAGGATATGAGGAAGCATCCCGATCTTGCTGGTGGAGGATTGGTGCGCTCCGCCGGCAGCCGGACAGAGATCGAAAAGGTTCGAGCCGAGGGGGCACGTATCAAAGGCGATGAACGGATTTTGGGCTCAAGTGAATTCATGCAACAGGTACTCAAGGCAACCGGGGAGCAAATGGATCATAAAGCGGAGCTAATGTCCAAATGCCACGGACGTCCCCAAGCTTCCGTGTGAGGACGGGCAGCCTGTAACTTACGGAGGGAGGCCAGATTTCCACCAGCAGCCTCTGATGCCATTCTCGTTTCAGGCTCCGGAGCTTCAGGCAGCGGGGAAACACAATCAAGCGGCATTTTCAGTGAGACCTTCGGCAGTGGAGCCGGTGGTTGTGGTTATGGCTCTTTTCCTTCGTACCCGGCTCGTTTCACCGACAAAAGCAGGAGTGGTCGTCGATGAAACGCTGGGTCCACAGGGTGGTATTGCAGAACCCAACTTCGCCATCACCAGCAACTGGAGAAAGCAGGTCGGGAGCAATTTCTTTCATAGCTTCAGCAAATTCAACATCGACAAGGGGCAGAGCGCAACCTTCAGCGGGCCGGGATCGGTTCACAATGTCGTCGGCCGCGTAACGGGAGGGGGCTGCTCAACTATCGACGGGGGTATCAACTGCTCCATCCAAGGCGCCAACCTCTACCTGGTAAATCCCGGTGGCATGGTCTTCGGTCCCAACGCCAGCCTGAATGTCAGCGGTTCCTTTCATGCCAGCACGGCGGACTATCTTGTCCTCAGCGACGGGGGACGCTTCGATGCCACCCATCCCGAAAACAGTGTTCTCACCACCGCACCGCCAAGTGCCTTCGGTTTTTTGAATGAGAAGCCTCCTGCCGATATCACGATGCAGGGAAGCTTCCTTGCGGTGCCTGATGGACAGACTTTATCGTTCATCGGAGGCAATCTGAAGATCAAGGATGGGGTGCAGCTTAATGCCTTCGGAGGGCGAATCAACCTTGCCAGTGTGGCTTCATCCGGCGCAGTCGATCTCACCGGTTCAAGGATCGCGACGGATTCCTTTGCCCGGTTGGGGGATATCGAAATCAGTAATGGATCATTTATCAGGAGTGGCTGTTATGATCCAGGTTACAACGGCATCGATGGAGGCTCCATCTACATCCAGGGGGGTAATTTTGTTTTGGATGATTCCTACCTCATGGCGGAATCCTTTGGAGGCCGCAGTGGCGGATTCATCGATGTCTTCATGAGAAACAGCATGTCCTTTCAACATGGAGGCCTCATATCTACTCAATTCTCATCGCAAACAGGGGGAAACATACGGTTCGATGTCGGCTCATTATCCATTCGGGATGGGGGCTGGATCTGCAATGACAACTACGGCGCCGGCACGGGTGGGCAATTGAGTATTACGGCAAGGGATGGGATTTCGATATCCGGGTGGAGAAAAGATACCAATGGGGAGCTGATTCCGAGTCAGCTCACCAGTGATTCATACGGCAGCGGTAATGGAGGAATTATCTCCCTCATAACAGGAAGCCTGAGTCTTACCGATGGAGGACGGATCAGCACCGACACGTCTGGAACCGGAGACGGCGGGCAGGTGAGCATCACCGTTCAAGGGAACGTCTCTCTTTCAGGCTTTGTCGAAAATGCGGATAGCAGCATTTCGGCAAGCGGGATATTCCTGATTCCACCGGATTTTGTGTTTAGGTTCTCCATCCTTTGAGGCAACTCTTGAAAAACCACAGCACGGGATCATATAACGACATTGAGCAGGTGCCCTCGTTTTAAAAACGATTTACGATACCTCCGAAGCAGAAGAGAATTATTCACTCAGATGAGGTAAGTCATTAACGAAGTTAAGGTAGGGCGTCTGGATCACCCGGGAGTGGTGGCCGGTGTCATTAAGGAGCTGGGAATCATCGAAATGATAGACGCTCGCATTCCAGATGATGAACAGGAACACGTTACCACGGGAGAGGCAATTGCGGCAATGATCCTGAACGGGCTTGGGTTTACCAGCCAACCCTTGTATATGACTCCCCGGTTCTTCGAAGCCAAACCTCTGGAGGAGCTTTTCCGCAAGGTAGTATTGGGTTTAAAGGTACATGAATCGTTATGGCTCCCTTTTTCCATACCATTGGCTTTTTACTCATGCTTTCCCCTTGAAAAACCCATCTTGCTTTCCGTCTCTTGCAGGGGTAGTCTGTGACTCATGCGGCCAACCTTAATCGAGTGTGGGGATGTCGGGCAGTCCCGGTGAGTCTCCCGGCATCCCCGGGTTTCTTCCATAACAACCGGGTGACAATTCAAATCACACAATTTTTATGATCCCTCGAATCATTCCCGCCGGCTCAGAGGCAGGAGAGCAGCTCGCCGATGAGGCGGGTTTTGTGAACGTAGGGAATGATCAGCCTGTGGCGGGCTCTGGTGATTCCTGTGTAGACCAGCCGGCGTGTCCGCTCTTCTATCTCGCTTCCCGGCGACAGCTCTTCCAGATCGTCTAATCCTACAAGAAAAACACAGGCATAGTCCAGGCCTGCGGCACTTCGGATAGAGGACAGGGTGACTCTGTCCGTCGTGATGTCATAGAATCGCTTGGACCTGTAGTCTTGGGCAAGCCAGTTGGACATGATGCCTCCGGATTCGAGGGCTGCGGCGAGGTGTTCGGGAACCGACGTCGCTTCTTCCGAGGGCGACCGGTGCCTGGTGTAGAGCACGGCCATTTCGGAGAGGGGATATTCCCGGCGGTCGCGGAGCATTCTGAGGGTGTCGGCAAGGGAAGTAAAGATCCGGTGCAAGTTATCCATTTGCACCAGTTCGGGCTTTGGTCCATGAGCTTCGCAGGAGGTATCGTTTGCCTCCTGATGGGGATTGGCCGCTCCTGCAAAACGAGAGGCGCTCATTGCCATGAACTTGAAGGCGAGCTCCCGGATTTCCGCCGAATTCCGGTAGAGGGCGGAAAGCTCGTCCACTCGTGCTCCTTGTCGGATCTGGCGCTTTTTCCACGCCAGAGGGTGGCAGCGGATGTTCTGAGCTTCATCCATGGCAATGGTCAGGTTCTGCCCGTCCTTATCCAGAAGCGCTTCGACGACCGCGATCATCTCATCGGTGAAGTCCTGCCCTTCATCCACCAGAACGGCATCATAGCGTGGGGCGGAGCCTCTAAGCGTCGCCAACGTTTCCTCCGCCACCATGCGATAGTAGTCTCCGTCCTTCTCTTCGAATTGAATCTCTATGCCGAGTATCTTCGAGCAAAGCTCGAAGAAGTGGTAAACTTCCACGCCTTCAGGACCGAGACCAACACCCTTCTCCGTGAGCAGACGCTTGATGTAGTTCACCAGGGCAATGTTTGAGCAGACAAAGAGTATCCTTTTCGCCGGACTGTACTGTTTAAGGAAGGCAGCCTTGCAGGCAAGGATAAGTGTCTTCCCGCTTCCCGACGGACCTGAAAGGATCTGCCGGGAGGAACGGTACCTCCTGGCTATGGCTTCCTGCCGGTCGTCCAGAACGCTGAGGCGTTGGGACAGGTCGATGTAGGCACACGTGTCCCTCTGGGGCGGGTCGATGCGCACCACGGGGAAGAGCAGTTGTTTTAGATGGCCGTACTCAACTGGGGTTAGCTTGAATCGGAACCGCGGCGGAAACATCTCTCTGAGTGTTTTTTTGAAGCATTCGCCGCTGCCGTCGGTACAAACAGGGGAATCAGGATGTAAGTCCTCCAGAAAGAAAACTCGCCTGGGACTGATCACCTGATCCAGCCCGCTTTGGCAGTAAGGATTCCTGCTGATGTTGGGAAAGACGACGCCATAGTCCACGGGTACTTTGGGTTTGCCATAGTGTCCCGGATCCACCGAGAGCAGCATGCCGTCAACCCTCATTCTGTGCATGAGAGATTCGAAGTATTCCCGTGCCTGTTGGAGGGGATTCTTGAGGCTTCTCTTTTCACGCCCCATCTTGAGGACGAAGTTGCGCGGGTTGGCCTCCTCGATTTGCTGCAGAGCCCAGTCCTTGACTTCGAAGATGATCAGGCCTACGTCCTCACAAAAGAGGATAAAATCCGGCTCTCTGCCCTCGATATCGGGAAGGTACCACGTCGTGTACTTATGGTCCGGTTTTGCAGCAGACTCCAGGAACCGGTAAAAACGCCGCTCACCGTCTGTCTTGAATTCGTCAGTATCATTGGGAATCATCGTTGCCATGGTGTGACCTTAAGATCGGGTTATAGACTACCTCATAAAGAGAATTCCCGGCCCGCTTTCACAAAGCGTAAAAAGCGAGGTCCTCCTCTTCAAGGAAAGACAACCTTTCCCGTCATCGTTCGATTATGAGGCTGTATGCCACGGATTCATCTTATCAGTTTTTTCATCTCCTGTGTGGCCAGCCACACTTGGAATTTCAGCTCACTCTCGGCGTTGGCTTTTTACCCACGATTTCCCCCCAAAAAACCCATCTTGCTTTCCGCCTTTTGCCGGAGTAATCTCCTATCCATGTTGCCAACCTTCATCGAGTGTGGGGATGTCGGGCAGTCCCGGTGAGTCTCTCGACATCCCCTCGTTTCCCCTTCAACAACCGAGCGGTAATGAAAATAACGATATTTGGGTTTTTGAACGGCAAGGCCGGGGGCATTCCTCCGGCTTTGTGCATTGTCGGGAATGCCTCTTTCAACCGCAGGCCTCGGAGCCTTTGAGCGCTTTAAGGAGCGAGGCCGCAAAGACTACCACGTCGTCTTCCTGAGTCAGGGAAAGATAGCCACCCATACTTCTGAGAAGCTGGAAACAGATGGGGACGGAAATCTCTTCTCTGTCTTCGGAGAAGGCATGAAGACATGCTCAGGGTCCTCTATATTTTAACCTCTTTCCGGCCGGAAGAAACCGAGCCTGAGAAGCACGAAAAGGACAGACGCACAGGCGTGCAACTTTGGTATTGATTGTCAAAGTGCCGGTTGTTAGACAGATGAGGCGATGTGGATGCCTCGCCCTTAAGGAAATGAAGTGGAAGCGGAAAGAGCCGTTCAAGGAAAGAAATGAGCAAAGAAGAGCACATGAGAAGATACGGATCATCGAGGAGATTGCCGGCTGAATGGGAAGAACAGGATGGAGTCTTGTTGGTGTGGCCTCATGCAGCAACCGACTGGGCACCCTATCTGGATCTCGTGGAGAGGGTCTATGTCCAGGCGGCGGTGTATATCAGCCGCTTCGAGCGAGTGGTGGTTATCGTACCTGAGCAGGGAGACACTGAGAGCTTGAGCCGAAAACTGATCCAGGCCGGCGCCATCATCGAACGGGTCCGGATTTTTGCCATCGAAGCCAATGATACGTGGGTCCGGGACTTCGGTCCCATTACAGTTATGGAAAACGGAAGTCCAGTTCTTCTCGATTTCGGCTTCAATGGATGGGGGCTGAAGTATCCGGCACATCTGGACAATCTTGTCACGCGCCGCCTCTGCGCGCAGGGGGCCTTCCGCGAGCCCGCCCCAACGACTGTGGGGCTCATTCTCGAAGGAGGCAGCATCGAGAGTGACGGTGCCGGAACCCTGCTCACTACAGCCTCGTGCCTCCTCAGCCCCAATCGTAACGCTCACCTGAGCCGCCCCGAGATCGAAGCCGCCCTCGCCGGCCTGCTGGGAGCCGACCGTTTTTTGTGGCTGGAAAACGGCTATCTGGCAGGGGACGATACGGATTCTCATATCGACACCCTGGCAAGGCTTTGCCCCCGAGACACCATTCTCCACGTTGAATGCGACGATCCCTCGGATGAGCATTACCCGGCCATCCGTGTGATGATTGAAGAGCTCAAGAGCTTTAGGACAAGAGAGGGCGCTCCGTATCGCCTCATCCCGCTCCCGTGGCCCGCACCTCACCATGATGAAGACGGTCATAGGCTTCCGGCGACTTACGCCAATTTTGTCGTCATTAACGGAGCAGTGCTCGTTCCGGCTTACGGGGATGAAAAGGACGAAGCCGCTTTGAAGGCTGTCAGGCAAGCCTTTCCGGATCGCAGCGTTATCGGCATGGATAGCTCCCCTCTCATCCTGCAGCACGGCTCGCTCCATTGTATCACCATGCAACTGCCCAAAGGAGCATTGGCATGAATCCCCTCATCACCAGTAAGAACACGCTCGATGGCTTCGACGGGAAGAATGAGGACAGGCACACTTTTTTGACGGCACTGGTGCAGCACGGTTGCACGGAAAGTGGAGAATCCAATCTACGAAAGAGTATAGACGGGATCAGAGCCGCCGCCAAAGGAGGGGCTCGACTGGTGGTGCTCCAGGAATTGCATCGGAGCCCGTATTTCTGCCAGACCGAGGACCCCGATTACTTTGATCTTGCGGAGCCTATTCCGGGTCCTACCACGGAAATCCTCGGCGAATTGGCAAAAGAGCTGGGCGTGGTCGTCGTAGGATCTCTTTTCGAGCGGCGGGCGGCGGGAATCTATCACAACACGGCGGTGGTCCTGGACCAGGACGGAGCTATCGCCGGAGCTTACCGCAAGATGCACATTCCCGATGATCCTTCCTATTACGAAAAATTCTACTTTACCCCCGGAGATTCCGACTTTCAGCCCATTGCGACCTCCATCGGAAAGCTTGGAGTCCTGGTGTGCTGGGACCAGTGGTATCCCGAAGCCGCACGCCTGATGGCCCTCGCCGGAGCAGAGATCCTCATCTACCCCACCGCTATCGGATGGGACCCGAAGGACCCCGTGGACGAGCAACAACGGCAGCTCGATGCCTGGATTACCATACAGCGGGCTCATGCGATAGCAAACGGCCTTCCTCTCCTCTGCGTCAACCGGGTGGGCCTAGAGCTGGCCCCCGGACAGAATGAAACAGGCCAGCTTTTCTGGGGGAACAGCTTTGGCGTTGGACCCCAGGGTGAGCTTCTGGGTAGAGCCGGCCAGGACAGGGATGAGGTGCTGCTCGTATCCATCGACACCCGGCGCACCGAAGCCGTCCGCCGCATCTGGCCTTTCCTGCGCGACCGGCGCATCGACTGCTATAAGGATCTGACAAAGCGTTATCGGGATTGATATACTTTGAACGGTCATAATGTGCGCTCTTGTGTTCACCGCAGAGACGCCGAGGACGCAGAGAGAACGCAGAGAGTTGTTAAAATTCCTAGAGACTTCCTCTGCGTTTTCTCTGTGCTCTTTGCGTCTCTGCGGTGAACACAAGAGCGCACATTATGACCGTTCAAAGTATATCTTTTCAGAGGCTGCCCGACCATGACAAATAGTCTCCCTTTTTCGACCGACCGCCACGCGTTGCCTTCCTGTATGCTCAGGGCATTGAAAGAGAAGAGCGAGGCTGAGCATCTTGGCAGCCTTCTGGCCAACATGAGTCCCTGGCGCACTCTGGGGTATTCCGACGTCGGCCTCTGCCGTTATCTTTTGCGCCCCGACCCCGCTCTGCATCGCTATGCCGTTCTGCGGCGGAAGGACTGTATAGGAGTGATCTGCGTGCGATATCCATGGCTCCGTGGTGCTTGCATAGAGCTGCTGGCCGTCGATCCACTGTTTCAGAGCATGGGCGTCGGGCGGGACATTGTCCGATGGGTGGAGGAAGAATTACGAGGAGAATCTCAAAACGTATGGGTATTGGCTTCAGAATTCAACGAGAAGGCACGCGCCTTCTACAAGCGAATGGGGTTTGAAGAGATAGCCCCGCTTCAAGACCTGGTGAAGCCCGGCTACGCTGAAATCCTGCTGCGCAAGCGGATCAAGCGGGATTCCTCTTAAATGACGGGGCGAGGAAAGAAAGGGGGGGCTGAACAAAGAAAGCCGGACCCTGGGAGGACGATCCGGCTTTCCGAGCAAGAATAGCATTCTCAAACAGGCGGTAGCTAAAACGGCACTATTGAGCAATAGCCTTTTTCTTGGATTTCTTTGCTTTCTTCGCCTTCTTGGATTTCTTTGCTTTCTTCGTCTTCTTAGCCTTGGCCGGCGCGGGAGCCTGCTCCTGGGCCATGCTGGAGCCCGGCTGGGCCTGAGCGGGGGTGCTTACGGGAATAACGAACATCATAGCGGCAAATGCACCGGCAACAACTGCTGACAATAACTTCTTCATCTTCTTGATCTCCTTTTCTTCTGGCTAACCACCTTTTTGAGAAAACACGATGCGCTTGGGGTATCGATCCCTCCAACGGCGACGCCGGAGCACCATTCCGACCGAGACTAGCCCCTCTCTCGAACCGGCCCCGAACATCGCTATCAAAACTCTCCTACCCCATCCCTCGTAACTAAAAAACCTGATACAATCCCCTTCCATCCTCCGTTCCCACTCTTTCCTCGAAAGCATGAAGCGAAAAACATCGTATCTCTTTAGCTTGCTTTCACGCTCCAGGCTGCAGCGGGCTGCATTGGCGATGAAAATAGCTCTTCTTGAAGATCAGATCTATCGGCAATTCCCTGATTTTATGCTTCCAAATTTCTGATTTGTGCCAGGGATTTTCCTGAGTAGCAGCCAACCCTGCCGCGCTTCTCTCCTCGAGGAGAGTTTTGTTCGATTTTCCATAGGGTTAGAGAAGAGGTAATGCCTGGCCATCGGGCAAAGAAAAATAGAAGGCGACCTGCAACATTTCGTTGCTCAATTTCCTTCAAGGGAGGATAATACAGCCTCTTGAAGAGTGTTAAAAAAAACAGCCTTATCCGGATGTGTTGAGCGATTGTAAACGAAAGCGGAGGGAAAAATGGTCATGATGCGCTCCGATGAATAGGGATTCGGACCGTTCGTTTCCATCATGAATCCATTTGCGCGCCTGGCTCTTAATCTCAAATTGACACAAACCTCCCTTCTCGCCCGCTCCGCAGATCCTGATCCTCCGGATTCAGAGCTCACCTGCGGACTTGTTGGAAGCCTAAGTAGCTGAATCCATACCATCGTGACTACGATTGTCAAGAAAAGCCCTTCGGGTGAGAAAACATCCACAGCCCGGCCCGAAGTGCCTATACTGGCGATTTAGAAGCTGAGACTTAGAGCCTGCAGAAAGAGAGTGCTTCCAGCCATGAATCTGAGTCTGTCAAAGAAAGATACCGCCGGAATCGAGCAAATCATCAGCAGAGAGCTCCTTGACGCGGGCGCCCAACAGGTGATTGTCGTCGATCTGGGCGGAAATATGGTCTTGGAGTCGGGCTCACTGGAGACTGACGACATCCGGGCTCTCGCCGTTCTTGCGGCAGCCAACTTCGCAACCACGGTCCAGATCGCCAGGCTGTTGGGTGAAGATGATTTTACCCTCATGTTTCACAAGGGAGACAAACGCAATATCCATTTCAACCGTCTCGATACAGAGCACCTCATCGTTACGTTCTTCGACGATGGAATTTCGCTGGGTTTGATTCGGTTGAAGTCGCACAGTGTCGTTGAGCAGGTGATGAACATCCTGGGCGGGGTGGAAGACGGAGATCTCCAACTTTCCCATACCTGATGCGGGATGAGCTTAACTATCGTTCTAGGGAAAAGGAAACGATACATGTCCAAGAAAGAAATAGGCAACAAAGATGGAAACGATCTGGACATCGATCTCGATGCTTTCGAGAAACAGGTCGATCTGGAAGTCGATAGGCTCTTTGGTGCGGCAGGGAATGCTCCATTATGGGGAGGGGCTGTTCCGGATTCTGCTCCTGTAGTAGAGGGTATTCCCGAGATCCCGGCTAAGAAAGAGCCTGAGATCCCGGTTGAGAAGAAGCCCGAGATCCTGGCTAAGAGGGAGCCCGAGATCCCGGTTGAGAAGAAGCCTCAGGTCTTTGATGAGAAGAAAGAAGAGGATCTCGTCGACCTCAATGCCTTTGAACATGAGATCGACCTTGAAATCGACAAGCTTTTTGGCACATCCCCCGGTCCTGCCCCTTGGCGTGAGGCCTCTCCCGAGGCCGGGACTTCCAAGGAGAGCTTTCGGGTTATGTCGGAGCTCAAGGCAGCTCCTGTGGATGTCCCCAGTGCCGTTCCCAGCATGGAGATTGAAAAAGCAGGGCCGGACAAGTATGGCGATATAGGAATGGAATATCCAAGAGCGACCGAAACGGTCGAGCCCGTCAAGAGATCGAAAACTGGCGATACGGTTGCGCCCCCCGAAATTGGGAGTCTGCAGCTTGCTGATTCGGCGCCTACCGAGGCACCAATATCCCAGCCACCCGTCAATAGGGCGGCCTCGAGGGAGGCAATGGCCAAGCTCATCGAAGCCTTGAATGTGGCCTATCTGAGTCTGGATTGGGACTTCACGGTAGAGAATATCACGGGACTGGATGTTGCTATCATGAATCTGGAGCCGCACTGCCGGGACATGCATGAGGCGGATTCCATCATGAAAGTTCTCAGGACGGTCCTCAGGCGCATGAAGATGCAGTCCAATTCGCTTTCTCCTCCTCTTATGCAATTCATCTCCGATGCCTACGAGTTTTTTGTATCTCTTCTCCAAAGGGACACCGCTCCTGGAGCTCAGGAAAAGCAGCAGCTCAACAGCCTGATGGAAAGGCTTCGGGCATTGAAGCCAAAGAGCGCGGAGACGGAAGAGGGCGGTTCCGTGGAGTTCGGTGCGGGAGCGGATCGTATCGACAGCCCTCTGCCGGAGATTCGGCCTGAGCCGCTGATTCCGGAAAGGGCCGATGTTGTTGTGGAGCACGGGCAGCATGATGGCCCCGATACCTCTGCAACCTTCGATCCGTTAGATCTCGCCGGCCCGCCGGCAAGCTCAGGGCGGGAACAACCTGAGAGACCGTATCCTTCCGCAAGTCCGAACGAACAGGTAGAGAGTCCCGACTTCAGCCGGCAAGCCGAAAGTCTAAAGCCTGAAAGAAGAGAGGAGCAGATCAAGTTTAGCTTAAAACTGGAACAGGCTGATTTGGAGATCGACAGGCTCTCGTCTGCCGGTGCCGTTTCTTCCGGAATCAGCGTTCAGCCTTCGGAAGCCCCACCACCCGAGAAGAGCCCCAAGACGGCGATAGAAGTTGAACCGACCATGATTCTCTCCGACACCGACATGGCGGACATCGGGGAGCCGCCGCCGGAGACGGACTTTGTGGAGAGCCCATCGATGGGCGAAGCAGCCCGGGCGGCCCAGTTGGACAATCTGGCACAGCCCCTCGAGCCCATCGTTTTCACTGCTCCGGCCGAACTTCGACCACCCGTTGGGGCTCAGAGCTTCCAGCGGATGGAACCGGTTTTACCGACTGAGCCGTCTGAACCAAAACGGACGTCTGAATCGAATGACCTGCCTTGGCTTCTGGAATCCTTGGATGTGGCTTGCGTCAGCCTCGATTGGGACTTTTCCCCGGAAAATGTTCAAGCTCTGGATCATACCATTATGAGCATCGAACCTTTTGCGCGGCACAATCACCATGCGACCTCCATAGTGAAAGTTCTGCGCTCCGTGCTGCAGCGCCTGAGGATGCAGCCCGAGTCGGTCTCTCCTATGCTTCTGCATTTCATTTCGGACGCCCTAGACTTTTTCAAGACCCAGATCCACCAGCAAACGGACAATGTCCAGCAGGACAGTGCGCAACTGCAAGGCCTTATCAGCCGGCTTCGCACTCTCAGGAGCGGCGAGAAGGCACAGGAAGCAGTCGAAGAGGCAGTGCAGCCGGCAAAGCAACCTCTTGTTCCTGCTCCGGAACAAACCGATTTTAGGAGAATCGATCCGAAAGGCCTCGAAGGCATGGCAGTCGAGCCGTTTCAGGAGCTTCGCCGGTGGATGGAAGGGTGTCATGAGCAATCAACGAAGGCGGCTCTGCGTTTCGAAAAAGAAGTGAACCGGCTGCAGCATCTTGAAGAAGCTCTGAATAAGAAGCCTCAGTTACAGGCTGTCGCATCTCGCCTCAGCCGAACTCGCACAGCCCTTTCAGAATATATTGCAGTCTGTCATGAGAAAGAACCCGAATGGACGAACCGGATCAGACAAATCCTCGATCTCGAGCAAAATTTGGGAAAGGCGCCTGTCCTTCAGACTGAGCCAACTATTACTCCTATTACTCCTGCTCCCCCTCTGCAGGCCGTTCAGGACTTGGAATTGATTTCTGATCTTCCTGACGTGTCGTTCACGTTTCCATTCGCTCAGTCGGAACCTGTCAGAGAAGTCCTCGGAACACGGCAGGAACAAGTCTGTTTGTTCGTCTTCTCCGGACGACGGATTGCTCTTCCAGCCTCCAACGTGGTTAAGTTCGAGAAGCTGTCCGGCAGAAAAGCCAAGAAGCTCCTGGACTGCGGCTACGCCACGCTGAGCGATTTCAAGCCGTTCTTCAAGAGCCTGAAAAGGGGCCTCATGGGCAAGTGGAGCACTTTGTCCACCGGCGAGCTGAAGACATATCGGTTCCCTGCCATGCCGCAACGCGACCTGCTACTCGCCGATGACCCTTCCTGGGAAGGGGAGCCGGCAACCTTGGATGCTGTGGAAGGAGTGGTCCTGGTCAGCAACGGGCAATCCCACGGGATGATTTTTACGGATTCCGCCGAAATGGATCTGCGCATCGAGACCGTGAAGATGCATCCTGGTGATGGACTGAGGCTCGGGGTCATTGGCAGCGATTCGGAGTCATCGATAGGGGTTTTGAACGTGGAGAATCTATTGAAGAAACGAGAACAGCAGAGTGAGAAGTGAGAAACCGGTGGGCTCAGGACTTGAAGCCTGAAACCGCATTATGCTCTTAGCGGGTATTGACTGAGCTTTTTACCGCAGAGACGCAGAGACAGCAGAGAAAACGCAGAGAAATTTCACCGGGATCCCAATATCCTCTCTGCGCCGCCTCCGCGTCCTCTGTGCCTCTGCGGTGAGAACAAGAGCGCAGGTTATGGCCGCTCGAAGCTCTGAGTATCGAATATTGCCTCGAGTTAACATTTCCGTGTGACGATCCTGTTCTTTCCTGTTCTTTTTGCCTCATAGAGAGCATCATCCGCTCTTCTGATTATGTCATTATAATGTCTGTCTTTGCTTTCTACAAAGGTGACCCCTACGCTGATGGTGACGGATATCGTAAAATGCCGTTCCTCAATAGAGCTTTGCTCAATGCCTTTTCTCAGTCGTTCCGCTATGTCGCATGTATCCTTCACGCTTGAGTGAGGAACGATCAATCCGAATTCTTCGCCGCCGTATCTGGACGGAATATCTGTTTTCCGGATATTCTCCAAGAGCAATTTTGATACCATGATCAAAATCTTATCTCCTGCAATATGTCCATGGGTGTCATTGACTCTCTTGAAGTCATCGATGTCAAACAAAATAAGTCCCAGCTCACCATCATATCGTCGTACAGAATGGAATTCTCTTTCCAGTACGGAAATAAAATATGAATGTGTATATATACCGGTTAGCCCATCCTTTATGATCATTTCCTTTAGTCTATCTTGATACTGCTTTATTCTTATAGCTGAATTGATTCGTGCAATGAGCTCGAGCTCATCAGGGGGCTTCCTGATGAAATCCATTGCGCCGGCATCGAATGCTTTGACCAGGTCATTGACTTTGTCGAGAGCTGTCAAAATAATTATAGGAATATCTTTCGTATCAGGATTATTGGTAATGAAACGGCATGTTTCATAGCCATCCATTTCCGGCATTAAAATATCGAGAAGTATTACATCAGGCATTATTTGGGCTATCAAGACCAGGGCTTCTATACCATTACATGCCAGGCAAACATCGTGGCCATAACCTTCAAGGATATTCTTAATCAGGAGTCTATTGGTTTTGCTATCATCCACCACAAGAATCTTCATTATTCCCTCGTTGCCGTCATGAGGTGAAGCCACCGAACTGTTCCTTCTTCTCCGGGTTGGCAGGAGGTTTCAAAAATACTTCGCCACGTCGATGTTTCAAGCACTATTCAGGTTCCTGTTCCTCTTCTCGGCCAAGGTACACGTCAGGAAGAAAAAGGGGATGAAGAGGGCGCGAATCAGGATTTTCACCGGAAGCTGCGCGGAACATCATTTGTCATGGGAAGGCTCTTCATCGGCCGCAGTCACTCTAAAGACTTCCTCCGCACTGGTAAGCCCCCTCAGCACCTTCTTGATGCCATCATAGCGCATGCTCTGAAATCCCGTCTTCCTCGCATGCTCCTGTATTTCGCCCACGGGAGCGCCGCGGGCCAGTAGGATGCGCGTCTCCCGGTCAACCAGGAGCATCTCGTGTATGGCGATTCTGCCGGAATATCCCGTATTGTTGCACCGGGGACAGCCTTTTCCACGATGAAAGTAAACCGCTCTCGTCTCCTGATAAAAGGCCTTCCGAACTTCTTCGGGAGGTGCCAGATACTTTTCCCGGCAAGAATCACAAATACGGCGAACCAGTCGCTGACTGAGAACCCCAATAATTGAAGGCGCAACGATGAAAGGCTCGACCCCGATATCGGTGAGCCTTGTGACGGCCTGGACGGCGGTATTGGTGTGCATGGTCCCCATGACCAGGTGGCCGGTCAGAGCGGCGCGGCATGCAGTTTGAGCCGTTTCCATGTCGCGAATTTCCCCCACCAGGATAATATCGGGGTCCTGCCGCAGAAAGGACTTGATGGCCGACGCAAAGTCAAGATCCGCCGAAGTATTCACCTGCACCTGATTGATTCCTTCAAGCTTGTATTCAACGGGCTCTTCGACGGTCGTGATATTGACCCCGGGCCTGTTTAAATACTTGAGAACAGAGAACAGGGTGGTGGATTTGCCGGAGCCCGTAGGACCCGTAACGAAAAAGATGCCGTGGGGCTTCTCGATGGCTGTCTTGACCATTTCAAGGTTGGACTTGGAAAAATTGAGCTCCGCCATATCAGGAACATCGCCCACCTGGGTCTGCCCCAAGACACGAAGAACGATTTTTTCTCCATAAATTGTGGGAATACTGGAAAATCTGAAGTCGATGTTCTTGTTCGGAAGCTCGAGACCGATACGTCCGTCCTGGGGACGCCGTCTTTCGGTGATATCGAGATTGGCCATGAGCTTCATTCGGGAGATCATGGGCGGCAGAAGGGAAGTCTCGAGCCTGCTCTTCTCCTGCAGCAGCCCGTCGATACGAAACCTTACGCGCACCTGTTCCGTCCCCGGCTCGATGTGAATATCGCTGGCACCCTCCTTGACCGCCATAAGCAATAAACCGTTGACAAATTCGACGACCGCCTGGTTGCCCGCAACCTGATGGAGCTCTTCACGGGTAAGCTCGCTGAGATCGAGAATTTCAACGGTATCGATGACGATTCTGTTGGAGAGGGCCTTGAGGCGGTTCTCGGTCTTGTATTCAATCTGTACAGCCTGCTCGATGTCTTCGGGGAAGGCAAACACCGGGCTGATGACTCTACCCATGATCTTTTCGGCATCCTTGATCAGAAACTGATCCTGGGGATTGGCAAGGGCTGCCGTGATTGCTTCTCCAAACTGATAGAGGGCAATGATATGATTCTTTCGAGCATAGGATTCCGGAAGCTGTTGCACAACCTTCGGATCGAAGAGTATCGATTTCATTTCCACGTAGGCTATTCCGATGGAATCTCCCCACAGTCTTCCCAAGGTGTCCTTTTGATGAATGTTCTTGCGAAGCAGATGAGTCAGGATTGCCAGGGCGTCCTCATTGTATTTCTTCTGGAGGCGCTGCAAGGCTTCCTTGCTCAGGATTCCTTTCGAGACAACAAGTTGGAGAAACTGTGGATTGCTGACCATTGTGCTCTTTCCCACATGTTTTTGACGGACATGACGAATAGCGTTCGGTATGGCTGACTATTTCTTCGAAAGCCCCTGAGCGTTATTCTCTTTGCAGGTATTCCTGCCACGTTTCCCGGATGATTGCCTTGATTTCCGCTATAGGCGTGTCCTTCCGGATATAGTTGCACGCTCCCAGGGCCAGGCACTTTTCAACGCGCCTCATGTCCGCCACGGCTGTCATGATGATAATAAAGGCATCGGGAAAATCTTTCATGATTTCCTCGAGCACTTCGTCTCCTGTTTTTATGGGCATGTTGATGTCCAAAATCATCAGGTGAGGTTGAAGCTCTTTGTACATTTCAATCGCTTCCACGCCGGTTTTGGCTTCCCCCACGACCTCACAGTTCATGGACGTTATGATGGCTTTAACAAAAACCCTGCAGGGATTTTCATCATCGGCAAGCAATACTTTCGGTTTATTGCTCATTTTCTTTCTCCAGAGGGAGAGCAAAACTAAAGGTAGAACCGAAGCCCGGTCTGCTCTCCACTTTCAATGTACCGTGGTGTGCTTCCACGATCCTTTTTGCGATGGCCAGCCCCAAACCGGTGCTCTTCTCACCCCCGGTGGGCCTTATCTTCAGCTTCTGAAATTCGTGGAAAATTTTGACTTGATCCTCCTCGGGAATTCCCGGTCCTTCATCGTGAACGCTGACTTTTGCCGTGGCTCCTTCACGTTCGAGGACAACCGAAATGTTCGCATCGAAAGGGGAGAACTTGATGGCATTGCTCAAAAGGTTGTCGACAACCTGGCCGATCTTGTTGGAATCAAAAGGCAGATTGGGGAGCTCGGCAAACTTGACGTGCAGTATGATCCGCTTGCCTTCGGCGAAGATCTTGCACATGCTTAGACGCTCCCGGATGAGCTTTTCGAGTGATCCTCGCACCATGCGTAATTGGAGTCTCCCGCTCTCGATGACGGAGATATCCAGCAGGTCGTTCACAAGGCCAAGAATTCCGTTGCTGGTGGTACTAATGATTGTAAGGTATTCTTTTTGTTCCTTTGTCAATGGTCCCGGTGATTCAGTTAAAAGAACATCGCTCAGACCCCTGACCGCGGTAAGGGGGCTCGAGACATCATGGGCGGCAATTCTCAGGAATCGGTCCTTGAGCCGATGAAGGTCTATCAGCTTCGTCATGCTCGAAGCATATTCATGTACCAAATCCCGAAGCAACTGGTTACTGAGCTCATGGTCCTTCTCCGCCGCCCAGTATTCGAGCATCTCGCCCAGCAGCTCGGGATCGAGGGGGGGGACCGGATTTTCCGTCTTTACATATTTTGATAAAAGCCTTCTTAATTTTGCTTTTTCCAATTCATTTTTCTCCGGAGCTCACAGCTTAAAATCCAAAACCATTCAAACAAGCACTTAAGACTTGGAACCTGAAGCCCACCCTTCAACACCCGCTACTTCCCGCCCAAATGCTCCCTGATGGGCCTGGTGTCACCCAGATCGAGAAAAGAGCGCTCTCCGATGACGCCGTCGATGCCCACATTTTTCAAGGACGACAGCAGCTCACAGAGCCTGATGATGTCATCCGGATTGCGGATAATACCCCCATGATGAGGAGCGATGGTCGTGAAAGGAACCTTCGCGATACAGTCCAGAGCGAACCTCAGGGCTCTTTCCGAAGCCATGATATCTCGATGGAATGTCAGTATGTCCCGAATCGGACAGCCGTCTTTTTCATCCTGGCACTGAGCCGTGTCTTCACAGGTTCTGCACTTGGGCGCGAGCTGAAGGAACAAATCCCAGGCGGAAGCATAGCTTCCGAACAAATCACCGGTAAAGAGGATGCCGCTTTTCGAATCGAAAGTCGCAAAGCTTCCCGCTGAATGGGCAAAAGGCATTTTAATGAAATCAAGGCGTCTTCCGGAAGAAAAGCTCAACTGGCTTTGGATATCCTCGAGGGAAAGCAGTACACCCGATTCGGAGTCATGCTGAACGAAAATCTGGTTGGCTCGATCTGAAATGATCTTGAGATCCCTTCGGCCAATGACGCCTTGCAAGTGAGAGATGCTCCCGGTGTAATGCGGGTTATAGTTCTGGAAGACAAGGGCGCCCACGTTTGAAGGGGCGATGCCCGATTGTATGATTTTGACGACGACACGGGCGAAAGCGGATCTGCCGCCGCCGTCGATTAGAATAGCCTGATCTTGCTCCACTACGAGAAAGCTATTGGAATGTGAGTGAGAATGAACATCATAGACGCCGACCCAGAAGACATTCTCTCCTAGATGGACCGGCCGATCGTAATCGGAAACGAGACTTGGAGTATTGGACATATAGAACTTCCTTCCGTGGAACAGAATTCAAACTTCGAATGCGGGATCAAGGCATTAAATAAAATCCAACTTCCTTCATGGTATGATCGCTGGGAGCATAGAACTCCACACCTATATATGTTCTATTGACGCATCTGACGAGGGCCTTCGCTCTTATTACCGATCTACTGTTCTCGTTTATGATGAACTGCACGTTCAAGCACTGGCCTTCCTGGATAACCTCACTATCACGCAGGTTGGAATCCAGCGTAAATCCGAGCCCTGTTTTGGAAAGGTTAACTATCGTGATATGGCTCACAATTTCATTGGTATCAGCCCTATAACAGGTACCATAAAATAGCGTTGATTTTCTGTAATGCTTTCGCATTTCAAAAATAACAGTAAATACCGACCCACATGTACATCTCACTTTTACTGGTTTATTTATATGTGTTATCCTCGATGTATTTATGAACTTAGCATTACCGCATTCATGGCATACAATAGGAATTTCACTCTTGCCGCCAATAAAAATTTTCTGAGTTCTCATATCCCTATCGCTCCTGTTGTTCTGAATTCAAGCATGCACCTGATTCAAACAATTGCGATACCGAATTTGCCGGAGCGTTCCTCGACGCTTCTTTCTCGCACAAGCTACCTGTTTCTTATCCGGTGCTCCTGAGCAAAAAGTACGGGTCGTCCGCAAATACCAGAGCGTCTTCCATGGTAATTTTTCTTTCCTCGACAAATTTTGCGAGACAAATATCTATTGAAGCGAAATCATCCGACTCGCCTTGCAATTCCGTTCTAATGTCATGCACTTTGTTTTCGCGGATATAATTCCTGACTCTGTGGCTGTTGAGCAGCTTCTCATAGACGAGTATCATCGAGTCCGCCTTGTTGCCCGGCATCAGCTTCTGAGCGAACACCAGCAGAAGCACTTCGGCGAGCTGTTGACGCGCGTGGCTTCTCATGTTGTTTGGAACCAGATTGAGCAGATTGTCAACGGCGGATGTGGCATTGGAGGCAAGCATCGTACTCAGCACCAGATGGCCGGTCGAGGCAGCGTTCATCGCACCTTCCAGTGTAACCTGGTCCTGAATTTCACTGACAACGATAACATCGGGAGCCTGCTTCAGGATCTTCTGCAATCCGGCGGCAAACGAGCTCGTATCCGATCCGATTTCCCGCTGGTTTATGTTGCTCTCGATGGATTTATGCAGGTACTCGATGGGGTCTTCGAGGGTGATGATATTGCACTTCTTTTTTCGGTTGATCAGATCGATCATTGCCGCCAGTGACGTGGTCTTTCCCTGCCCGGCAGGGGCTGTGACGATAATGAGACCATGGGGCTTCAACAGGAAGCCCTCGAGCCATTCGGGAAGGCCAAGAGCCTCGAAGGAAAGGACGCTGTCCATGATGCGGCGAACAACCAGTGAGACACTGTTCGACTGGCTGTATGCGTTGACCCGGAAGCGTTCGTTGCCTTCATAATCAATGGAGAAATCGAGGTCTTTCTTTACCTGGAACTCCTCCCATTGCCGCTTGGTCATCAGGGCCTTGGCGCAAGCCTCGCATTGGCCGGGAGTGAATGGCGGCATATGTGAGCGTTTGAGAGAGTTATTCACCTTTACGGAGGGAGGTGCGCCGGCGCTGATGAGGATATCCGTCCCTTGCGACATGGCCAGATATTCAAACAGAGTCTGCATGGTAATTGCCCCTTTCAGAGCCCGTTGAATCTCACCACCTGAAATAGTCTCTTCCCCTTGCTCCTCGATACACTTGATAGTGAGCCGCATCTGGTAGGGGGGGATAACAAAAAGCTTCACGGTTTTGCCTGTCAGAAACTCGACTTCCTGAATGGCCGCCGGATCGTCGGGCGTTTCCATCGCAACACTGATGGAGCGCTCATCCAGCGTCAAAGGCAGGACTCGATGCTTCACAATGGTTCTGGAAGGCAAAAGACTCATCGCATCTTCACTGATATCTACGTCGAGAAGGCTCGTGCTCTGGATGCCGTATTGCTTTCCCAGGAATTCCAGGAGATCTTCGTCGGATATGTAACCAAGATCCAGCAGAATCGATCCTATTTTTCCCCCTCTTTCAGATTGCTTTTCCAGGGCGTGATCGAGCTGTTCCTGCGTAATCATGCCTGCCTGAGCCAGGGCCTGCTCCAGTGCCATCCCTGCCGGGTTGTCCTTTGCTTTGACCGCAAGCTTCCGTCTCTCGGTCAGCATTTTCCTGATTTCGTCCTGAGAGACCTTCCGGTTCTTGGGGATGCTGATCTTTTCATCTTCGATGATTTGCTCCAGCATCCTGGTCAGGTCATATGTGTCGGACATTGCGAGCTCTCCACACGCTCCCTCATTCTCCAGTTCCCTGAAGCTCGAAGGATCATTGAAACCGGCCTATGATATGGTTCGACATAACAGGATCTGCAATACTACATCGACGTTGAGCTTTTCGCCGGAGAAAAGAAAGATTTCCCGGCATGGCTCAAAGCAGGGTAACACTTGTCAGGCATACCCAATCTTTCAGGCTTGGTTTTTAGATAGTGAGAACAATATCTTAGACCCAAGAAAGACATCCATGATTCTCCCGGGAGCGCTGCCCTCGGTCCGTAGGATATTGAACCATTCCGGTTTTTTATAACATCATGCAAAGAAGTGGTCAAATAGATCATAAAATACAATTGAGAGATGTGTGAAGATCCGGCAAGAGGGAGCCAATTCGTAATTTCTTGCCGCCACGCCCTGAAGGATTGACTTCATAGTGCAAAAGGCGCTGATCGTACTTGACATGCTTGCGCCGTAACTCTAAGATAGCCACATTCATGCTTATTCAGCAAAAGTCGGGTCGAATCGCGATAATACTGAACCTGTTGTTGAACGGTCAGGTTTTGCTGCTGAATTGGGTGTGGTCTCCGGACCACCAGGCAAGAAGTGCCTGTTACGGGCTGAAGTTGGAGCGAGAGCCAAAGCCGGCGCTTGTGCCATTTCAAAACACAAAGGCGTTCGAGCGGTTTCCGAGGGTGGGATGGACCTGATTTTGCCTGAAGATAGCATAGATAAGCTGGAGCAAATTCTTAGGAAAGAGCTCCTGCATAACGGCGCCGACCATGTTTTTCTGGTCGATTCGTCCGGAAACGTTGTCGCCGAGAGTGGAAATCAGCCCTACGAGTTGATTCTGCCTCTGGCCGCACTCTCAGCAGCCAATTTTTCCGCCACAAGAAGAATGGCCCAATTGCTCGGGCAGGATGAGTTCACTCTTTTGTTTCATAAGGGTACCGTACACAATATTCATTTCTTTCGTATGAATGAGGATTTTCTTCTGGTCACTCTTTTCGGCAACGACGTGTCCTTGGGGCTGATCCGTCTCGGATCGAACAAGGCCATGAAGCAGATTCTGCCGATTGTAACGGAATGAGAGGGAAAGCCGCGTGTCTTTCATTGATTTAAAGCGAAACGAGATCCAGACAAAGCTTGTATATTACGGGCCTGGCCGGTGTGGGAAAACAACCAACCTGCACTACATCAATCAATCCATACCCAAGCAGGCCTGCGGGAAAATGGTGACTATCGACACAAAAGGAGATCGCACCCTTTTCTTTGATTTTCTGCCTATTTCCCTGGGCAAGATCATGAACATGACCATCAGGATTCAGTTGTACACCGTACCGGGCCAGGTATTATACAACGAGACCCGTAAGCTGGTTCTGCGGGGAGTTGACGGAGTCATTTTTGTTGCGGATTCCATCAGGGTGCAGCAAAAGCAAAATATAGACAGCCTGGCGAATCTTGCTGAAAATCTTCGGGATGAAAAGCTGGATATTCGCCAAATCCCGCTGGTCCTGCAATACAACAAGCGAGACCTTGGAACTTCCAACATCCCCATCCTGAGTATCGAAGAGCTGGAGTATGATTTGAACCGGGAGCTTCGGGTACCCGCTTTCGAGGCCAGCGCAATGCTGGGGCATGGGGTTCTCGACACGTTGCGGGAGATCACGAAGAGAACGGTCAGAAGCGTGGTCCAGAGGCTGAAAAGCAGAGATTTGAGAAGGAGCTAGAGCTTCAAGGCCTCAAGATCCTTTCGCAACAAAATCGACTTTTCCATAGGACCATGGATATGGAAATTCCATCAGACTCCCTCTTCGCCCCTTCCGCACGCGGTTATCTGCTTTTTATCCATGTGTCCAGGCAATTGCTTATGGCCGACTCCGGCAGCACGTTGTCTACGACTTCCTGTTCTACGGCATGCTGCACGAGATTGGGATAGACGCAGCAGTCTTGCTGCTGGGCAAGAGTCAATCCTCCATGCTCCTTGATTTTCCGTAAACCTTCGGCCCCATCCGTTCCCACCCCGGACAACAACACTCCGCAGCTATTTTCTCCGAAATGAACGGCGGCGCTTTGGAAAAGCTTATCGATGGGGGAATCGGCTTCCGCAAGCTGCAAAACAAACTCGGAGGGATCGCCGGGAAGGGCTTCGATGCGTACCCCGGTAGACGTGGAGGCCATGTATACCGTTCCTGGCCGAAGGGGACAGGTCGAGATGACGGGCACGACCTCGAGGGCGGTGATTTCACTGAAACGGGAAGAGAAGGAGGCCAGGATTTTGGGGTGAATTTCCTGGAGACAAACGATAGCGCCGGAAAAGTGGTCTTCCAGGTGAGAAAGGATGTGCATGATGGTATTTGGACCGGCCAGCGTGGTGCCCACCGCCACCACGGCGGAAGGCGTGGATGATTGAGAGGTGCTCGGCATCGTGGGCTTCTTTCTCAGGCGCACGCGGCGAACGCATTGAACATGCATCTCCGAAGCTGCGCGCACCCGTTTGCAAATCAGCTCCTCTTCGTGGACGATATCCGCACTGGAAGCTCCCGACGGCTTGGGAACGAAATCCACAACCCCCAGGCGCAGTGCTTCGAAAGCGAAATAGCCATCCTGAATCATAGAGCTGATAATCACGATGGGGATCTGGTGGCGCACCATGATGTTCTTGATGGTCGTGATGCCATTCATTACCGGCATGTCGATGTCCAGCGTCACGACGTGAGGACTCAACTCGAGGATTTTAGCCAGGCACTCTTGTCCGTTCGCGGCCGTTCCCACGACCTCGATCTCAGGGTATTTGTTCAAAATCTCAGGGATGGCTCGACGCATCAAGGGAGCATCATCGACAACGAGAGTTCTCACGGGACGGGTACAGGATTCACGCATCCGGCTCATATCCTAACCAAACCTCCATCAGGTTTTCCGGGCTTCCCCAGACAATTTGTTTTTGGTGGTGCTGCAGATACGGCAAAATGCTTTCGACGAGATCCGTGCACATGACGGTATCCAGAGGTGGCACGATTAGTTGGACCTTTGCTCCGAGCAGTTTTTCAATAAAGCCTCGAGACAGCGAATGAGCTGCCGAAAGGAAGTAAATGCTCACCTGCGATCCGGCTTGGTCCGCAAGCTGACTGAGCCAGAAATGAATTCCCTCGTACCATTGCAAGCTTTCCGAGGAGAACATCTCGATCCCCAGAGACAGGCTTTCCTTGATCAATTTTAGCCTGACCCGCTGGCTCGCATTTCCCAGGTAAAACCCACCAGGATTCACCCACTCCGAATGCATAAGGGTTTCCGTTGTGGATCGGGTCTTGTCTTGAATCAGCCTGCAAAATCCCGGCAGAAAAGGATCCGACAGCTTCTGAAGCCCTATGACGAGTCCATTGCGGCATAAATCCTGGATTGGAAGTCGAAACCAATCCATGTAAGCGCCTTCAGCTCCAACAATCACCAGTATCCTGTCGGACTCCGGACCGCTGCCCGCTTTGGCTCGGGAAGTGCCACGGACTTTGCGCAACCGTCTGAAGTGGGATACATCCGCTCTGGCCGCCCTTCTGACCAGGCGCAGCAGGTTTTCCGCGTATAGCGTGATGTCTTCTTGCGCGTCGGGCTTCTTGAAGAAATCCACGGCTCCTAGCTGAAGAAACTCAAAAATCTTGTCCAGTGACTGAGTCTGGAAGCCACTGATCATGACAACGGGAATGGGAAAACGCACCATGATATGCTTGAGAGTCGCATCGCCCTGCATTACGGGCATTTCAACGTCGAGGGTTATGAGGTCCGGGGCCGGATTGGAAGCCAGGAAATCCACTGCCTCCTTTCCATTTCTGGCATTGGTCACCACCTGGGTATTGGGATGAGCCTCCATCATTCTCTTCAATTGGCGGGCAAAGAAGGGAGAATCGTCAACCACAAGGACTTTGACTATCCGGTCATCTTGAAGCGATGCGAAAGGCTCTTGCCGGGTATCTTCCTCTTCCCGCGGTTCCGCGGCAGGCCCCGCTTCTTCCGTCTCGGATGCCAGGGCGGCTTGTTCCACACTCGCATCGAGGTCATCGAAAGTAAGGTCGATATTGCCAACCATTTCCGCGTCCGCCGAAGATTCCAGCAGAGCTTCCTGATAGTCCCCAAGATCTTCCGGTAATACCTCCCCGGCGGCTTCCTCATCCCGCTGCCGCATAGCTTCCAGAAGAAGGTACTCCCAGGACTTGTGCACGGTGCTGATGCCGAGATCCTTAAAGGGCAATATCTCGAATTGTCCGTCTTTCCAGCGCAGGATCTCGAAAAAAGCCGACTCTCCCTGAAGCGTCTGCGTTTCGGCGTGATGGATCTCGCCCTCTTTTACATAAATGGTGCCGCTTCCCCTGCCGGACTTTACACATACTGCAAGATCGGATCTGCTCAAACAGATCATCTGAATCAGATCCGTCAGTTGCAGATTAACTGTGCCGCTAAATCCCTGAGAACTGGATCGGATGGGCTCCATGTTCACCAGTCCCTTCCATGACCATCAAAGATAGACTCTCGATCAAACCGGGTTTGCCTCAATGTAGGTACTGCCTGTTGCTCACCGCGGACTCGCCGGGCAGTTCTTTCATTATCTTCAGCAGCGCGGAAACATCCAGGATCAGGGAAATTCTGCCGTCACCCAGAATCGTCGCCCCGGAGAACCCCTCAAAAGCATGCATATCATCTTCAATAGGTTTGATGACAATTTCCCGTTCTCCAACGAGACCATCCACCACAAGCCCCACCTCGCGAAAGGTGGTGGCAACGACGACTATAAAACGGCCGCCGTTTTGAGAATGGGAGCTGGGCAATCCGAGCAGGAGGCTCAGGCGAACCAGAGGGAGCGTTCGCCCATGTTGTTGGATCACCTGAAAGCCTTCAATGGTATGGACGTCCTCGGCCCTGTACTTGAGGATCTGTGCAACCGAATTGAGAGGCAGGGTGAATACCTGATCAGCTCCTTTCACCAGCAAAGCGCGGATGATGGCAACTGTGAGAGGTATCCGAATGGTGAATCGCGTTCCTACGCCCGGCTGGGAGCTCACTTCGAGCGAGCCGTTCAGGCGCTCTACATTCTCTTTGACGACATCCAGACCGACCCCTCTGCCCGCCGACCCATCGACCATGTCTTGCGTGGAGACGCCCGGCAGGAAAATGGCATACATCAATTCCTGATTCGAGAGGCCTTCCAGCTCATAGGCGCTCATTTCCTTGCGGCCTTGCAGAATCCGTTTGACCTTCCGGGTATCGATACCCCGGCCATCATCCTCGATCTCCAGGATGACGAAGTCCCCTTCCTGGGAAGCCGAAAGCCGAATGAACCCTTGTTGGGATTTTCCAGCAAGTCTGCGCTCTTCAGGTGACTCGATACCATGGGCGATGGCATTGCGTAGACATTGAACGATGGGGTCGTACATCTGTTCCAGAACCCTCTTGTCGATTTCCGTTTCCTCGCCCTCTACAACCAGTTCGACCTCCCGGCCGAGCTTCAAGGCCTGATCGCGCACAACTCTCGGGAACCTTTGATAGAGCTGGGAAATAGGAAGCATCCGAACGCCCATGACGGCATGTTGCATGTCCGTAGTAACCCGTCCCAGCGAAGAGGTGGATTCATTTAGCTTGAGACTGATGTTTCTCAGTCTGCTCAAATCCTCCTTGGAAAGTTTTCCCGCCGCGGCAAACTCACGAAGGATGCTCCGGAAGGACTGGCTTGCATCCATGAACTCGGAGCGTCTGACGACCAATTCCATCACCTGGTTGAGGAGTTGATCGACTTTCTGAACATTGACGCGAAGAGTCCCTCCCGTCCGGCCTTCCTCGGGAGAGGATGAAACGGGCTTGGGCTTGGGCGTCTTTTGCTCATGTGGAATCCACGGTTCCGGCTCCCGTGGCCGCACGGCTTCTCCGACTGGAAAATGAGGAGTCAATAGTGAGGAGTGAAGAGTGTGCACCGGCTCTTCATGCTGCGATGATTCCTCGGCTGGAGCGTTAGGAGTCAATAGTGAGGAGTGAAGAGAGTGCGCGGACTCTTCGTCCTGCGGTGATTCCCCGGCTGGAGCGAGAGGAGTGAAAAGCGAGACGTGAAGAGTATGTACGGGCTCTTCGCTTTGGGGCATCTCCTCTGCCGGAGCCTCGGATTCCATGATCACATCTTCCGGAACGGAAGGAAGACTTACCAAGACTTCATTCTCGGCCTCCAAAGGTAGATCTCGCTGCCCATCTTCATCATAGATCGGGGGCTCTTCTTCCTCGAGGGCAACCGGGGACAAAGTCTGCTGTCTCAGGGTCCGGATTATTACCTGCAAACGGGGCTCATAGGTATTGAAGAGCTCCGCATAGCGGCTTCCGTCAGATGCAATCTCAGGGTCGCATGCCGTAAGGGATTCCTCCCAATCCTCCAAGACGTCGATGACCTGAGCGTAGTCCATGTAACGAGCTGAAGAGAGCAGCCGTTTGATCACTTGTCCGACGCGATCCAGATCGGTTTCCGACAGGAGACCCTCCGGCGAAGAAGGAGTCAGCGATGCCAGTTCCAGCAGGTTCTGCTGAAATGTCTCGATGAAGATACTTAAAAGCTCCTCATCCTCCTCTTCGTGACCCTCATCTTCTTCCTCGGGCTCTTCTTCATTGAGACTGAAGCTAATAACGGGCAAACGCAACGCAGGCAGAAGGCGTCGTAAACGGTCCGTGCAGGCGTTGCAAAGATCCCCATACAACCTTCCGTTGACCTGGCCGCTTCGATGAGATTCCAACAAAGCCTCGTCCATACCCTTCAGGATATCCACCACCTGATCGTAGTCCATGTAGTGGGAGGAAGCGATGGAGCGGTTGATGAAGTTCCTGGCGTGCTCGAAGTCGGCTTCGGAAAGGACCTCTCCCGGAGACGACGGGCTCAGGGACACAATTTCGGCAAAATTCTTCTGAAAAGTATCTAAAAAGATACCCAAGAGCTCTTCGTCTTCTTCGTCCAGGATTCCCGTATCCGCCTGTGGTGCCGGCTCCGCGGCCAAGTCAAGGGAAGGGAGCCGCAGGGCGGGCATAGCCACCTGGAAGCGCTGTCCATACGATTCGATCAGCTCCGCATAGAACGGCCGATTCGCCCGTTCGTCCCGGCAGGTGCGAACCAGGCATTCATCCATTTCATCCAGGATGTTCACCACCTGATCGTAATCCATGTAGCGGGTGGAGGCAGTGGTTCGCTTGATCACTTCCCGTGCCCGGTTAAGATCGTCCTCTGAAAGGATGCTATCTGAAGAAGGCGGGATCAGGGAAGCCAGCTCGACAAAGTTCTGCCGGAAAGAATCCAGATAAATATTCAAGAGCTCTTGATCTTCTTCCTCGTGGGCTCCGTCATCCAACGCCAGTGCTTCTTCGGAAATATAAGCGAGGGCAGGCAGTTGCAGTACGGGAAGGGCTTCCTGCAGGTGCTGTCCATACAAGTTGAGAAGATCTGAAAAGAACTGGGTGTCCCGTTGGCCTCTTTGATGCGCTTCCCTCTGTGCTTTCCTCCATGCATCCAGTACCCCCAGGATCTGATCGTAGCCCATCTGTTGCGATGACACCGTCATTTGCCGGAGGAGATCATCCGCACGCTCGCAGTCGGCTTCCGCAAGCACACCCTCCTGCGAGAAAGCGAACAGGTTGACCATGTCCCAGAATTGCCCTCGAAAGGATTGAAGCAAAGCCTCGAAATGCGCCCTTCGCCCCTCCCCGTCAGGATCAACAGGAAGGGCAAGTGACGTGATCCGCTCTTCCACGATAATGCCGTCCACGGCCGTTGCACCCTGATGTGTTTCGACGGAAAGCGCGGCAGTTGCCAAGTCTTCCGATCCGCTCCCGGCCGAGGAAGCCACGGGCTCGCTCTCGGGCTCCTCTTCCACCGCCGAAAGGCCGCCATGCAATCCCTCCAGTAGGGCAGGAGGAATGGGAAGCTCTTCGTCGTTCTCTTCAAGATGCCCGATGGCACGCGAGATGAAATCAACACACCCTAGCAACAGGCTGATTCCCTTTGCCGAGACTGGCTGGGAATTTTTCTGAATGTCACTTATAAGACTTTCCAGTTCATGGGTGAGATGGGCAAGCTGCTCAAAACCCATGTACGCAGAGGCGCCCTTGATACTATGAGCCGCCCGGAAAATCTGACTGATTTCTTCCTTGTCGTTCCCTTCACGTTCCAATATCAAAAGAGAGCTCTCCAATTCCTGGAGGTGCTCTTTGACCTCTTCTACATATTCTTGCAGGAAGCCACCGCGCGACATATGAACCTCACCATCCGACCCGTCTGTGAAGCATGACATTTCCTTCGGCCAGGTCTGGAGCCCGATCGAAGGGCATGATCGACATTCATTGAATCGTGCGCCCGTGCGAAAGCTTGTTCTTCCTGCCACGGGGCGCCGAAAAAGGGCTGCCCGTCACTGACCGGCAGCAGGGCGGAACAGGATTCGGGCACAACACATTATCCCATCGCCGCAAGGGTTTGCAGTAAATCATCTTCATCCCCTTTTCTGATCAGCTTCAATACCCTGACCGTCTGAAGCCGTGCGGACACATTGGCTGAAGCATCCAGCAGAGTATAGAAAATAATGGACGCGCTCGGGTCTATGGCCAGGATCTCCTGGGCTGCACTGACCCCGTCCTTCCCCCGCATCGTGATATCCATGGTGACCACGTCAGGATGCATTTCACGGTAGAGCTGTATTGCTTCGTCACCATCTTTCGCTTTTGCAACGACTTCATGCCCAGCATCGTTCAGGCACTGTGTTATGCGATGTCTCATGAGATTTGAATCATCCACTACAAGAACACGTTTGGGCATTTCAGTACCTCTTTATAAACAAGAACCTGTTCCGGCATTCATCGCTTCATGCCGCCGGCAGCGTGTCTGAGAGATCGCTTTCCGCTGTTTTCCTTCATTGACGTGAAGGCGGTAATCCACCCGCAGGTTGGGCCTCGCAAGGCTCAACCCAACCTGCAAGCTACAAGCTGTTTTCCGACGGGCTGCTAAACTTCGGCTTTCAACCCGGCCGGTTCCGCCGTCGGTTCCTGTATTCCCTGTTGCGGGCCAGTCACCCGTCCGCCTCCGTTCCCGCCTGCTCCATCCCCGCCGATCTTGAACTGAGCAATCAGTGTACCGAAATCCCTCATGATATTGGAAAGATCCTCGCTGTATTGCTGGGAATTCCGCGCACCGGCGGCATTGTTCAGAGCCACTTCGCTCATCTCCTGCATGATTTTCTGCAAAACCTGGCTTCGCTCTCTCTGTTTGGTGGTCATGCTGGTAATGTTTTCAGCGCGCTCGTTGGCGCTCACGACTTCCCTCAGCACCTCATCCGCCGTCTTGACCTGCTCCTGAGTGGAAGTGGATGTCCTGGTGGACAGCTCGTGCACCTCATCGGTCACGCGGGCGGCCAGAGCGCGGCGCTTGCCCTGCTCTCCGGTCATTTGCGTAATTTCCTGAGCCAGTTGCAGCAAGTGCCCCATAGCCTCGGAAACCTTCTGAATGCCTTTCGTCTGATCACTGGTAACCGTATCGATCTGCCGGATAAGGCTGTTGGTCTGTTCAACGGCGTCCACGATATTGGCCAGAGCCTTCTGGCTCGAGGTGGCCAGCTCCGTTCCTTCCTTTACGCGCTTACCACTGTCCTTGATGAGCACCGAGATCTCGCGCGTGGATTCCGCCGTCCGCTCAGCGAGCTTGCGCACTTCTTCCGCAACCACGGCGAAGCCTCGTCCATGCTCACCTGCCCGGGCCGCCTCGACGGCTGCGTTCAATGCAAGAAGGTCGGTTCGATCCGCGACGTCGGAAATAAGGTCGATGATTTCAGTAATCTGCTCAGAGCTTTCAGCGATACTGAGCATACCTTGCACCACCTGCTCGACCGCTTTTCGACCCGCGATGGCCGCCTGATAAGAATCGTTGGATTTCTTGTCGGCTTCCGATGCCTTTTCGGCCACCTCTCTAATGGAGGCAGCCATTTCCGATGCCGCCTGGGCCGTCTGCTCCGCTGCCTGCTGCTGCTGGGAGGCGCGGGAGGAAACCCCCTGGGCTGTCTCTCCCATGAGGTTGATGATGTTTCGAACCTCTTCGACCATGGTTGCCTGGGATTGGGCGGCCTTGGCAATTTCTTCGATGCCTGCCGTCAGCTCCGTTACCGCAGTCGAAGTGTCCGCATAAGATCTCTGACTTTCGAGAGCGTTGCTTTGGACTTCATTGGCGGTTTGCCCCATTTCTTCAATGCGCTTCAGAACGTCTCCGGCCCGCTTGGCCTGTTCCGTAGCGTTGGTAACAATTCTGTTGGAAACCTCCTTCACCCGGTCTACGGAAACCGTAACTCTCTTGTTACCTTGCATGATGGCACCGAATGTTGCACTCAGCTTTCCTACCAGGCCGTTGAACGCCTCCTCCATCCTGGCAATTTCGTCTCTTCCCCTCACTTCGATCATTCGGGTGAAGTCCAGATCTCGGGTGATGGCAATCATCGTATCGGCGGTTTGAAGGATTGGCCGCGCAATGGTACGGCTCAGGAAGATTGCTCCGGCAACCAGGACGCCGACAAAAACAAGCGAGATAATCGAAATTCTCAGCTTTTGCTTGGGCAGGGCGGCATAGATTTCAGCGTCGTCGGCTCCGGAGGCTACGATCCACTTCTTCTTGAATTTCCCGAAGCCTTCATTCCAGTAAAAGCCTACGGTTCTCAGGGACTTGCGAAGGGTTTCAGGGTTTTGGAATTCGTATGTGACGACGCCTCGGGTATTGGCCTTAAAGAGAGCAGGTGCGTGAGAAAGATTGATCTTGGGGTCCGTAAACTTCAACCCCATGAGCTCCCTGGTGGGATGGGCGATGATCCTCATGTCCGCGCCATCCGCAAGGTACGTGTAGCCGCTGGTCTGGACCGGGAACGATTCTATGATCTGATTGATGAGCTCCCACCTTACGTATCCGGCCAGGACACCTTTAACCTGATTCTGGACGGTTACCGGTATTGCAATGAGAAAGGACCAGCCCTGCGTGGCCGGAAGCACTTGAGCCAGGAAGGGATAGGTCGCAAAATCCCCTATGAACTCCTTTCCTCCGACGGCTTCTTTAAACCAGATCTGGTCCGAGGCCGCCGAGCCGATGGCCGAAGGAACATTGGACGCGATGCACATGCCCGACTTATCCAGGAGCTGAATGAGATCGAAAGTGCGGTAGGACTTGGAGAAAAGATCGAACAATTCATTGGCGCCGGCCTGGCCACCACCGATATCGATGGCTGTGCGAACGGTCTCCAGGGCGGTCCAGGCGGCGACATCGCCGATACGCTCATTCATGGTCATATCGACGGTCAAGCCGATACGTCTTGAATAACCGCTCAAGCGCCTCTCCTGGTCCTCTTCCATCTGTCCTTTCATTCCGTAGTAGCTCATGACGTTCAGAATAATGAGGGGAATAACGGTAACGATCAAAAGTACCAGTAGCAGCTTGTTCCTCAAGGACCCCTTGATGATATTGAGTTGTTGCATGGTAACCAGCCTCCCTTGGTGACTCATCTTCCGCGATGAAAGTGTTTGAAGACGAACCCTAGTCAAAATCTTCCTGGCCAAGCCCGCCCTCGAGCGTCTCCTGCTCAAAGACCTGCAGCTCTTTCTTCTCTTGAGACTTCAGGATCTTTTGAAAATCCAGGAGAACAACCAGATGATCGGACAGCTTTATGACTCCCTTGATATATTCGGCGTCGATGCTGGAAACCAGCAAATCCGGCGTGGGCTCGATTTCGCTCAAAGGCACTTTCATGATTCCCGGCACCGCATCCACAATGAAGCCTGTAACATGGTTATGCAATTCCACGATCAAAATACGCGTCTTTCTCGTATCGGAGTCCGGCGCTTTCCCCTGGATCTTCAAGCGCCGGCGCAGATCGACCACGGGGATGATCCTGCCGCGCAGGTTGATGACTCCAAGGATGAATACCGGCGCATTGGGTATGGGAGTGATCTCGGGCAACCTGATAATCTCCTGGACCACAAGGATATCGACCCCAAAATGCTCCTGAGCTATGCGAAAGCTTACAAGCTCTTTCAGTTGTTCCACCCTTTGCTGAGCGGAACGGGAAATTCGCGGCGATAGCGAAGGCAGTGCCATTGTCATCCTCCCTGTATGGGCTGTTCCGAAGGCCGATGGCCGGTAAGGTGAGGGGCTTCGAAGAACCGGATAGTACTCCGCGTGGATGCGCAGATCATCTTCATCTTCCTTAATCTTTGAGTTCAGCTTACATCATGCGTCTTTCACTTGCGGGGCGGATTGCCGGCCACGGCCGACTTTCCAAAAACCGCCACTCTGCCGCTTTCCAGCAAAGAGACCAACTGTGCGGTCGTATTTATTTTTTGAGCGTAACCTTGCTCGAGAATGCGCCGAGGCAATTCCGGACTGAGACATGCTTCGGGAGAAAGGACCAGGATTTGGCCTCCCTTTTCATGAACCATGCGCATCCCCTTGAATCCGTCCTGGCCTTCTCCCGAAATGAGAATCGCAATCACACGGTTGCCGCAGGATTCGGCAACACCGGACAAGAGGTGATCGAACGGGTAAAGATGCTCCGGACAGCCCGCGCTTCTTTCCAGTTTGACTTGATTCTCGCCCTCGAAGAGGTGAAAGCAGTCATCATAGGAATAGAGATAGCAGACCCCGGGATGCAGAGGCTTTCCGGGGACGAGCTCATCGATGGTCATGTTACAGTCTTTGTCCAGGTTGGGTACGAGGGCTTCGACGACAAGCCTGGGCATGGCCATGCAGGTAAAGATGAACGGAAGTGTGTTGGTTTTGGAAACGGAAACCAGCAATTTCAGCAACGACGGAAACCCTCCCGTGCCGCAAAGAATGACAACGACGGGCCTGTCGGCTTGCAAAGACGAAGCACGGCCGGACCGGTCTGGTATCTTTTCCTCCTCCGGCTTCTTTTTTCTGGTCCGGCGTATGTATTGTACCGGCTCCATCTGGACGTTAGCGGCCTGCCATACCGTATCCAGAAGCTGCTTCACCTCCTTTTCCATCTGCTCCACCCCTCCAGCCACTCGTGAGGGCTTGGTGAAAACGCTCACCGCACCGTACTTGAAGGATTCATAGGTGAGGTGGGACGTCCCCTTCGTCAACGAGCTCAAAACCACCACCGGCGTAGGATTGCGAATCATGATATGCTTGAGGGCTGTCAAACCGTCCATGCGAGGCATCTGAATATCCAGAGTCACCACGTCCGGCTTCTGTTGCTCGATGAGACTCAACGCTTCCAGACCGTCATGGGCCACACCTACGATTTCAAATCTGCGGTCGTTGGAAAAAATGGACTGAAGAGCACGACATATGAGATGAGAGTCATCCACGATGAGAAGCCGGTGCCGGTCTGCCGGGGGCTCGTCTGCCACCGGAGCTTCATCTGCCACCAAAGGCTCGGCTACCACTGCGGACGCAGTTGCCGCAGGGCTTTCGTCCATCGCGGGGGCCTCGCCTATCGCCGGACTTCCGGCCGTTTCGGGGCTCTCATCCGTCACCGGGCTCTCACCTGCCGGCCCGGGCAAGACCTCTTTCGTTGCGATCCGAATATCTCCCAGAGAAAACCACTTAGCGAGGCATCCCATTGTTCTGGGCCGGGATAGGGGGGATGCCTGAACGATCTGCAAAGCGGAAATCTTCCCGTTGATCAGCATGTATATTTCTTTCATGCCGTTGAAGAACGGAACCCCGCCATCATCCAGGGCAGATTCGGAATGAGTTTTGGTAATCGGCTGATCCAGATCGGGCAGGAAATGGTAGAGCAAATTGGCCTCACGGAGCAATCTCAACCCCTGATTTATCAGGAGGGTAAGAGGCTGACGGCCGTTTTGGGCCTCGGGCTGATGCTTGTCTCGAGGCTCCCACAGGTAGCTTCCCTGAGCCCATGAGAAAAACTCAAAAAAAGCGTCTTCCCCGTTCAAATGCCTCACCATCGCTCCGGTCAGGCACCCGTCATGAAAGACCAGCTTGCCGTCATTTCCTTCCTCGTCGAACACCAGGAGCTTGCCGCTGGCTCTGCGTAGGGCAAGACTGGTGATCAGCTCCAGGACACTATGACGCACCAGCGAATCACTGGGGGGGAGCTGCATGCGGTTCTGTTGCCATTCAGCGACTTTGGTGAGCCAATCGGAGAAGCTTCGCTCCTCGAGGCTTTTCTCGAAGCGATCTATGGCCAGGCGAGGCCAGAGACAAATTTCCCCGAAAGATACACTTTCGGTGACGATCCAACAGGGAACGAGATAGGTATGCGGGTGTGTACGCCACATTAGAAGCCGTTCGATCAGGTTGGTCCTGTCTACAAAGTCTCCACCCGCGACAATGGCATTGATTCTCAGAGAATCCGAGGGAGAACTGCCGACTTCCTCCTTGGTCAGAATGCTGACGTCTTTAAGGCCGCGGGAAATGTCGCGCAACCTGCCCGCGATGGCATCCTGAGGGTCGAGCAGTAAGATTTTCATAGGATTTTCGCCTATATGCTTCTTTGAATCCAATTTAATGAAAACCTCTTTGTTCCGTGCCTTCACGCCGAAGCACCCGTCAAGCCCCGGCACTCCTGCAAACAGACAGGTGCCTAAGATCAGGCGGATATTTTCTGGACATACACCAACCGGATGATGCTTCTTGTTCGAACGATGTCATTTTCGTTTTCAGAGCCTGCGCGTTTGCAGGTTCATCCTGGCGATAGCATCGAGAGGGCACAGTGAATACAAGAAGAGATGCTTCTCTCCGCGACAATGGATGTCGCTTGAACTGTGAAATAGAAATCATGCAAAACGAGCCGGGTGAACGCTGCAAGACAATTTACCATAAGCGAATTTTTCTTTGCGGTCAAAACATAAAATACTTCCTGCTGCGTGGGAAGCTCGGATTTGCTTCATTTCACCATTATCATGTCCAGTGAATCCACCGGCTTCAGACTTACCGCCCGTGCAAAATGATCATCCACCATCTCTCCAGGGTCGAAGCGGCCATCGAGCAAGCCTGCCAGTTGCATCTCCCGTGCAATTTCATCCATTTCTCCACGCAGGGGCACATACAAGTCGAACCGAAAGCGGCCGGGAGGATTTGAAAAGGTAAAGGAGATAACTCGCGGATCTTGTCCCCAGTACCGGCAAAGCAAGGTTTCTGTTTCTTCGAGATGATCCCTGGCGTAGAAGCCGGCTCTTACGGAGGCACTAACCAGAGTCTGAACCCATTCGGGATGGGACTTCACCAGATCATCCCGGACAATGACGAGATTGCAGATGAATTTAGGCCAGATGTCTTCCACCTGGACCAGCTTCCTGCCTATTCCACTTTGAATGGCTTTGCTGCCGAAGGGCTCCCCCACGAAATATCCATCGATACCGTTCGCGGCCAGTGCCGAAGGCATGTCCGGAGGAGGAATTTCCACCGTTCGAATGGCTTGCGGGTCCAGCCCATGCTCTCGAAGGTAGCGCCTCAGGGCAAGAAGGTGCCCCGAGTAGCGAAGGGGCACCGCGATGGTTTTGCCCACCATGTCTCCAAGACTCTCGCAGGGAAGATCCTTTTTCACCACCAGGGTGCTTTCATGCCGGTTTCCGATGTATACCACCTTGAGTGGAACCCCTTGCTGGTGCAGGGCAATGGCCAGAGGGGCGATGATGAAGGCGACCTGAATATGCCCGGACCGGAAGGCTTCAGCCATTTCTGCAAAGGAAGCGAACTTGATGGCCTGAAAATGAACCGCCCCTCCCGTGGAAGCGGCATCGACCAGGGGCGCCGAGAGGTTGGTGACGACGGGCATGTATCCCATCAACACCTCGGTGGAACGGGACGGCCGCTCGGAGTTGAGGATAAAGTGGAGAGCGCTGATCACGATCAGCCACAAGAGCGCGGAAATCAGAGCGATGACTTTTCGCGAAGGGTGCCGGAAGAGACGGAAGATCATATAGCCGTGTGCACCCCCAGGTGGTGGTAGATCTGTGAGCGTAATTCACTCAAAGCCGGGCATGTCAGAATGCGAGGATGAGGAACGTGAATTTCATGGCAGCATTTGACGTGCCCCGGGGGATCCGTCAGCATGACCAGGCGATCGCTCAACTGAAGAGCTTCATCGATATCATGAGTCACGAAAAGGATGGTCGTCTCGGGAAGCATCAGATGAAGGTTGACCATTTCCTCCCGCAGATGGAGGCGCGTTAGGTAATCCAGGCTGCTAAAGGGCTCATCCATCAGGAGAATATCCGGTTCGGCGGCCAGGGCACGGGCGATCTCGGCCCGCTGCCGCATGCCGCCCGAGAGCATGTGGGGATAATAGGTGGAATTACTTTCGAGCGCTACATGATCCAGGTAATACTTCGCCCTGTTCAAACGCTCGACGGGATTTTTGATACACCGCAACGCCAGGGCGACATTCTCGGAGATCGTCAGCCAGGGAAAGAGAGCACCCTCCTGAAAAACGAAAACATGGTCCGCTTGGGGTCCCTTGACCTCTATGCCATCAACGCAGACGGATCCCTGCGTGGGACTTTTGAACCCCGCGATGATCTCCAATAAAGTTGACTTCCCGCAGCCTGAATGTCCAAGAAAGCATACGAACTCTCCCGCCTTGATTTCCAGGCTGATATTTTCGAGCACCACTTTCGAGGAAGGCTCGGAGCATGTGCTCGCCCCATTCCACCATCGGAATTTGGGCTTTTTCCTAATATTCCGATAGGCAACGGTAACCTGATCGAGCCGTATCTTACTTGTGCTCAAGCCGCCACCTCACAGATTTCATACGTTCCAGCCTCAGCATGCAATAGTCCAGCACGAGCCCGATAACACCGATAGTCATCATGGCCACGATCACATAATCGAGACGCAGAGCATTGCGAGCATCGATGACGAGATAGCCCAGGCCGCTCTTGACGGCGATCATTTCCGCCGCGACCACCACCAGCCAGGCAATCCCCAGGCTCACCCGGAGCGCCAGAATCACGTCGGGCATGACCGCGGGAAAAATGACATATTGAAGGGATTCCCAGAGAGTAAACTGCAGGTTGGCCGCAACCTGAAAATACCTGGGCCTGATGGTGGCCGTTGCCTTGATCACAGAAATCAGCATCGGGAAGAAGCTTGCAATGAATATGATGAATATAGCCGGCTTGTCCCCGATGCCGAACCAGAGCATCGCAAAGGGAATCCAGGCCAGCGGAGAAATGGGGCGCAGGAACTGGATAAGGGGGTTTGCCCATCGATTGGCGGCTTCGTGACGTCCCAGCAAGAGCCCCAGGGGAATCGCAAAGAGGACGGCCAGATAGAATCCCACGCTCACTCGAAAAAGGCTTGCAACCGTAAAGCGCAGCAAAACGCCGTTGCCGATCAATTCGTGGAATGCCTTTCCGATCTGCATAATTCCAGGGATATTGTCCGCACCGCTCCACAGAAAATGCAACACCGATCCCCCCTCACTTAGAACTGGGAACAATCAACGATCTAAAGGCTCCAGCTTGACCGGGTTCTCTTCCGCGGTGGGAGCCAGCGAGTCGGCGACTTTGTCACCCTGGAAATCTTCTACCACATCGAATATATGCCAGGGGGTTTTCATGTCATTGGCCGCTCTGCCTTTGACCACATAAACCGATTGCACCGCCTGATGATCCCACGCCCGAATAGTTTCCTTGTCTTTCAATCCAACGAAGGAATGCCCTTCCAGCACCGGAATGATTCGCTTCGGGTCAAAGGACTTTGCTTCTTCCACCGCCCATTTGTAAAGCATGATGTTCATGTAGGCGGTAGCTCCTCCCGAACAGGGCGGTTTGCCGTATCTTCCCCGGAAGGCCTCGACAAACTTGATGCCTTTTTCAAAGTTGTGCTTGTAAGGGATTTCCCAGTACCAGGGGACGGCCCCGAGAACCTCGGCAGCAGGGTTATTTCCCGAGCCGATCGCCATGTGCATCTCCAAATTGGGTACTACAATCTGCATTTTCTGCTTTGCGCCCAGATCGATGGCTTGGCCCAGGCCGGCGATCATGTCCCGGCCGAACAGAACCAGAACGAGCACTTCCGCTTTCTCATCCAGTGCCCTTTGAATCGCTTCGCGATAGAGCGGTGATCCCAGAGGCTCCCCAAGGGGGATCAGCACGTTCGAGGCATCTTCCGTTCCCGTGAATTTCTTCAATGAGTCGCGGGTCGACCATCCCCAGCTATAATCAGCGGTGACATAGAAATACTTTTTGTTGGGAAAGTTCTTCTGCAGGTACTGTCCCAGTGCTTTGGCTGCCATCCATGCATTGTATGTTTCCCGGAAGGTATACCGGTGTGCGTTCTTGCCGGTGGTGTCATTGGCGTAGGTCAGAGTCGCCATGAAGAGCTTCTTCTTGTCCTGACACAGTTTGCTGACCGCGACGGCCACCGCACTCGATGATCCGCCGGTCACCATATCCACCCCCTGATCGATGAACTGCTGGACGTTCTTGAGGGCGACTTCGGGATTGGACTGACTGTCTGCAATCAAATAGCGGATTTTCCGGCCTAGAATGCCCCCCTGTTGGTCCACTTCCTGTTTTGCCAATCCGTAGGCGTCGATCTGATCTTTTCCCTGAAGCACATAGGGGCCGCTCAGAGGAACGTTCAGGCCGATGAGAACCTCATTCTCCGTTACGCCGTATGATGCGGGCACGACAGCGATCGATGCTATGACAAGCAAGAGGGCAAGCAAACACTTTGGCAGATACATCATGTACTCCTTCCTTTTACCTTTAACCTTCGGACTCTAAAATTCATCACCATGAGCGTGTCCAGCACCTGGGCCGGCCCGCCCCCAAACCATGAGTGAGAAAGAGGAAGAAGTGGAAGTGCGCCGGATGCTTAGCAATCATGCACCGCAACGGCTGGATCGCGTTCGAACAGGGCTTTTGTCTCATGAAAAGGCAATATCCGGCAAAAGTATATACCACCCAACATACCATCAGGCAACCAGGATTGTTCAGGTCGAAGACACAACGGGAAAGATTGTGCGCTCTTGTGTTCACCGCAGAGACGCCGAGGGCGCGGAGAGGACGCAGAGAATCGTTGAAATTCTCAATAAAGCTCCTCTGCGTTTTCTCCGCGCTCTCGGCGTCTCCGCGGTGAAAAGCTCACATTGTGCCCGTTTGAAGTATCGCTGAGCGTCATGTCTTTTGAATTCTCATTCGTTCACGGCGATTGTTTTCAAGGCAGGCTCGCAAGCGAGGGGCGGAGGATATCCTGCCCCTTGCCCGTGCTTTTCATGTTCAGCAAGGAGGGCGTGATCCGCGACCCCGGGTCAGGCTTGAAAGTCAAGGATCATGTCCGCTTCGTTGCCACAAACCGTACATTGCTTCGTCTGCTTTTGCTGTTTTTTCGCCTTTTCCGTTCCTTCGCCCACCTCCACCCATTCGCACTTGATGATCATTTCTGCCTCGTTGCCGCACTTCGTACAGGTACAGACTTCCCTTTTTTCAGTCATGATCCACTCTCCTCTCGCTCCGAAGCCAAGCTCCTTAGCAGTTCTGAAAATTCAGCTCACACAGCCTCTCACAAGAAGCCGTCTTCCTTCGATATTATAAAGGCCTCTCCTATCGAAAGCTACAGTTTCGGACTTGGTGGCGCTGGGCAAGATCGAATAAACATTAATTGTGAATTCCGGAGTGAAAAGAGCTATATCTTGAAACGGGCCGCGAATCATTCAAGCGCCTATGAGGGAGTCGCTCAATTTGAGGCAATAGACCAATTCGAGGTATTCGACGATGCGGCGGGTGCTTTTAGTAGAAGATGATGAGGCGCTGCGCGTTACTCAGAGCCTCTATTTGCAGCAGGAGGGCTTTGAAGTGGCTCCCGTTCGCGACCGGGACGGGGCTCGCGTGGAGCTGGCACGCCAGGCCTATGACGTGGTGGTCACGGACCTTCGTCTGGGAGATCAAGACGGAATGGATGTCTTGCGAGACGTCCGGGAATTGCAGCCAGGAACGGAAGTTCTGGTCATTACGGGCTACGGCTCGGTGGACACCGCCGTGATGGCGATGAAGGAGGGTGCCTACGACTACCTGACCAAACCCGTGAACCCGGAAAACCTGGTGCATATACTCCACAAGGCTCTGGAGCGACAGAGCCTCCGCCGCCAGGTCACCACACTTCGGGATCAGGTGGCACGGGAGGCGGGCCTCAAACAGATTGTCGCGGTAAGCCGGCCCATGAGGCAAATTCTCGAGACCATAGAAAGCGTTGCATCGAGTAATGCCACGGTGCTCATCGAGGGAGAAAGCGGCACGGGTAAGGAGCTCCTCGCCAAGCTGATTCACCAGTTGAGTGACCGGGCAGCGGGACCCTTCCTCGGGATCAACTGCGGTGCCATGCCGGAAAGCCTCCTCGAAAGCGAATTGTTCGGACACGTGCGCGGTTCCTTCACCGGCGCCCACAAGGATCAGAAGGGCCTCTTTGAAGCTGCTGACGGCGGTACGCTTTTCCTGGATGAAATTGCCGAGATCTCACGGAATTTCCAGATCAAACTGCTGCGGGCACTCCAGGAGCGGAACATCCGGCGCATCGGAGCCACGCGCGAGATCCGCATCGATGTGCGAATCATTGCCGCCAGCAACCAGAATCTTACGCAATTGGTCCAGGAGGGCCGCTTTCGCAAGGACCTCTTCTTCCGCATCAAAGTAATTCCCCTCCTTCTCCCTCCTCTCCGCAACCGTCGTGACGATATTCTTCCTCTTGCGGAAAACTTCCTGGTCCACCTAAGCAACCGCATGGGCAGGCGCCCCCCCGGGCTTGCCGAAGCCGCAAAGGAAAGGCTGTTCCGGCACGAATGGCCGGGAAACGTTCGAGAGCTGGAAAATACCCTCGAGAGGGCTCTCATTTTCAATAAAGGGGATCACCTCGGGGCAGGCGACCTGATCCTCGAAGCCTGCCTGCCCATGGAACGGGAGGAATCAGCCGATCCGGAATCCTGGCGTGTGTCTCTGGCGGAAATCGAACAGCGCCACATCCTGAACGTTCTCTCCCACTGCCTCCAGAACAAGGCCAGGGCTGCGGAAGTCCTTGGAATAGGCTACAATACCTTGTGGCGCAAATTGAAGAAGTATGGCGTTGGGGATCGGTGAGTCGGTGAGTCGGAAAACAGTATACCAATCGGGAAAGGATGAGCAGCGATTGAGATCAGAGCCCGGAAAGCGAAGGCAGCGGCAGGCAATCGAGACTGAGCGAGACCGTCTCAAAGCCATTCTGGACAGCATGGATGACGGCATATATATCGTGGGGCGGGACTACCGTATCGAATTCATGAATCTGGCTTTGCAGAGCGAGGTTGGAAACGGTGAGGGGCAGTTTTGCCATGCGTTTTTCGGCCATGATCCTTCGGAGTGTGAGCACTGTCAGCATGGAATCGGCTCTTTCGGGTCGGAAAGCCACCGCGAATGGCATTTGTCCGCCACGCAGAGAATCTACGAACTGACGGTTTCCCCTATCCACGGTCCGGACGGCAAAATTGCACGCCTTCATGTCCTGCGAGATATTACCGAAAGAAAGAAACTGGAAGCCCGGGTTCAGAAATATTCACAGAGCCTCGAAGCAAAGGTGGCGGAACAAGCCGACAAGCTCCTGCGCCGGCAGAGGCTTGCCCTTCTTGGTGAAATCGCGGCCGGTCTTGCTCACGAAATCCGCACCCCTCTTGGCGCCATAATCACCGGGATCAAACTGATTGAAAAGGGTGGGCAGCCGCCCAAAGAGCGCAATATGATCTTCGGTCTTCTCAACCGGGAAACGACCAGGCTCGAGCGTAAGGTCTCGGAGTTTCTGGCCTACGCCAAACCACGCACTCCACAGTGGACGGAAACCGGTATCCAGGTACTTTTCGAGGAAGTGAGGACCCTCCTTTCCACGGATCAAGGGCTCCTGGGCCAGGTTGACATCAAATGCTCGGTGCAGCCCGGCACTCCGCCCTGGCCTATGGATTCCGATCAGATCAAGGAAGCCCTGCTCAATATCTGTATGAACGCCCTCCAGGCTCTCCGCGGGGAGGGAGCCCTCGCCCTCGAAGCCAAATTTGCCGGAGACATCCTCGAAATCTATTTGCGAGACAACGGTCCCGGAATCTCTCTGGATTGTCTTCCCCATATTTTCAAACCCTTCTACAGCCGACGCTCGGACGGCACCGGCCTCGGCCTCGCCATCGCACGGGAAATCATCGAAAGCCATGGGGGCCACATCACCGCCACCAGCATTCCCAACTTGAACACCACCTTCCGCATCACGCTGCCCTTCAAAAAGCGTTAGGCCGTTATCCGCTGCCTTGGTTACTCCGACTGCCAGTCCCGCCACGGTCCCGCAGCACCCTATTCCATATTGTCATAGAATATTCCACAATGGAACAGTCACAATCGCCATCATTACTTGAGCCCGTACCACCGCGCCCCCTTATGCCAGCTCCAACGTATTATCATTACTACTTTATTCTCTGCCACTCTATATTGGCGCAAGATTTGCTTAGGCTATTCATGTCCGGTACCTCGTTGAATAACCCAAACCTCAATCATCAGGGAGCACAATAGCATGGCAGAAGAGAAGGAAAAGAAATCCAAGGCACTCAACTTCAGAGAACTGACAACCTGCGAAGCGACCATCCAGATGCTGCAAAAAGCAGAGGCTGATGGCGTGGAGACGGCCTTCAACAGGGCGGCAGATATGAAGCCCTGCCCCATCGGATCGGATTCCGCCTGTTGTAAGAACTGCTACATGGGTCCGTGCCGTTTGAGCTCAAAAGACCCATATTCCAAAGTGGGTGTCTGCGGCGCTACCATCGACACCATCGCAGCCCGTAACTTCGCACGCGCCGTGGCAAGCGGCGGCGCCGCTCATACCGACCACGGCATGGGCATCCTGGATGTCTTCCGCGGTGTGGTGAACGGAACCATCAAGGATTTCAAGATCAAAGACGAAGAGAAGCTCCGCAATGTGGCCGCGAGCATCGATATCGAAGTCGTCGGCCGTGAGACCCTCGATATCGCTAAAGACCTCTACACCGAGCTCGAGAGAACCTACACCCAGGTCGAGGGCGAAATTCCCTTCGCCAAGCGCGTTCCCGCGAAGACCCTGGAGCTTTGGAGAAAGCATGACATAGTTCCCCGCGGCGCCATGCGGGAAATTATGGAAATCATGCACCGCACCCACATGGGCGTGGACCAGGATTACGAAAATATCGTGAAGCAGTGCTCCCGGACGGCTCTTGCCGACGGCTGGGGCGGCTCGATGGTTGCAACGGAGCTCTCCGACATCATGTTCGGAACCCCCAAGCCTCTCGTCGCAGGCGTCAACATGGGCTACCTCAAGGAAGACCATGTAAATATCATCGTGCATGGCCATGAGCCCCTGCTTTTCGAGTCCATGATCGTTGCCGCCGGTGATCCCGCCAACGTTGATAAAGCCAAGGCCGCCGGCGCCAAGGGCATTCAGCTCCTCGGCATGTGCTGCTCGGGCGCTGAAGTGCTGGGCCGCCATGGAATTCCCCATGCCGGTAACTTCCTCAGCACGGAAGCGGTTATCGCAACCGGTGCCGTGGATGCCATGGCAGTCGACGTTCAGTGCATCATGCAGGCCCTCTACAAGATGTCCGAGTGCTACGGAACCAAGTTTTTCACCACGAACCGCCGCGCCAAGATAGACGGTGCCATCCACATCGATTTCAACGATCACAACTCCCGCGAGTGCACGGATACAGTGATCGATATGGCAATCGAGCGTTACAAGAACCGCCCCGGCAGAGTCGAGATTCCCCAGAGAAGAGACCTCGGTATTCACGGCTTCTCCCATGAATACGTCAATTACATGCTGGGCGGCACCTTCCGCGGCTCCTATGTGCCTTTGAACGACAACATCATCAACGGCCGCATCCGCGGTGTTGCGGGCGTCGTCGGCTGCAACAACCCCAGAGTGAAGCAGGACTATGTACACGTCGAGCTAGTAAAAGAGCTCATCCGCAATAACGTTCTGGTCGTCCAGACGGGCTGCTCGCAGATCGCTCTGGCGAAAGCCGGTCTCATGAAGCCCGATGCGGCGGTTCTGGCCGGTGAAGGCCTCCAGGAAGTATGCGAAACCGTCGGTATGCCTCCGGTTCTGAGCCTCGGCTCCTGCGTCGATAACAGCCGTATCCTCATCGCCTGCGCCGAGATGGTTCGGGTGGGTGGACTTGGCACCAGCATCGCCGATCTTCCCGTGGCCGGCGCGGCTCCCGAGTACTACAGCGAGAAGGCCATCTGTATCGGCCAGTATTTCGTGGCTTCCGGCGTATACACGATCTTCGGCGCAACCTTCCCGTCAGTCGAGGGAACCAAGTTCCACAACCTGCTCTTCCAGGGTCTCCAGGATCAGGGCTTCGGCAAGTGGGATTTTGCGACCGATCCGTATGAGATCGCGAGCAAGATGATCGCTCACATCGACGAGCGGCGCACGGCTCTTGGGATCATGGGTCCGAAGGAGCGCAAGCTCTTCAGCATGGAAGACCGCAGAAGCTAAGCTCGGAAAATAGCGAGACACGACACGGAGAAACGCCGGCCACTGTAGGCCGGCGTTTCTTTTTCGAATTGACTATTTCCATTCTCGTACATAGCCTATAGGGCATCGAATTATCATCGTTAAGAGCGCAAGGTGTCCTTTACGGTGTTTGAATTCAGAAAAATCGGGTGCTTGTGCCATACGCCGATGTAGCCTTACCAGGGAGGACGGGCAATGAAGATCCTGATAGCGGAAGATGAAGGCGTCTCTCGGCGTGTGCTCGAGGCCATGTTACAGGAGTGGGGCTACGAGGTCATCGTGGCACACGATGGAAATGAAGCCTGGCGGGTACTTCAGCAAGAGGATGCGCCCCCTGTGGCGATCCTTGACTGGATCATGCCGGGAATGGACGGTATCGAAGTCTGCCGGCTGGTGCGCAAGCACCACAGGCTTGATCCTCCCCATTTGATCCTGCTTACCGTTAGGGGAAACAAAGACGATATCGTGGAGGGCCTCAAAGCCGGAGCGAACGACTACGTAACCAAGCCTTTCCATCGCGAGGAATTGCGGGCTCGAGTGGACGTGGGAAGGCGGATGGTTGAAATGCAGTCCGAGCTGGCCGCCCGCGTCAAGGAGCTTCAGGACGCTCTTTCTCACATCAAGACACTCCAGGGAATCCTGCCCATCTGTTCCTACTGCAAAAAAATACGGAATGACGAGAATTATTGGCAACAGCTTGAAAGCTACCTCGTTGCCCATTCCGACGTTCAATTCAGCCACAGTGCCTGCCCTGAATGTTATGAAAAGTACCTGCAGCCTCAACTTGACGCCTTGTCGCATTTCATCAAGGGAGGAAAGAAGCAGGAATCGGAGGGGAAGAGCCGGAAGACTGAATAGTGAAGCTCCCCCTCGTTCCCACGCTCCAGCGCGGGAACGAGAAGCCTCGTCCTGCGGATTTAGCCCAACCCTTATACGCGCCAACAATATTTTTGCCTTTCCTCAAAATGGTCGGACTCGACTTTCCCTTAGATTTATGGCAGGTTAAGGTTCATTAAACTAAGATGCATCAGGTTGGCCAAATTTCATTGTCAACGCCATGGGGGGGCATGCCTCGATGCGAGGTTTTGGCTAGTGACGGGAAAGCGTTGAAGCGGTTAACAAACACAATTGGCTCATTTCCAATGAATCTGAGTCGAAGGTCGGAATGCTCATCGTCATTATATTCGTTGTAAAATGGAGTAGGGTAAATGGAAGACTCGATGATTTACCGCATTCTGGTCGTGGATGATGAAGAATCATACCGATCAATGATTCACCAGTTCCTCCAAAAGATCGGCTTCAGTTGCAGCATGGCGCAAGACGCCGTGGACGCATTGAACAGCCTGGAAAAAGATCCCTTCGATCTCGTGATCTCGGATATTCGGATGGAAGGTAAAGATGGGCTGGAACTGATGCGGGAAGCCCTGGTAAAATATCCTCAACTGGCCTTTATCATTATGACGGGCCACGCAGGCGAGTATTCATACAGTGATATTATCGACGCAGGAGCCACCGATTTTATTTCCAAGCCGTTTGAAATGGGACAATTGAAAGCAAAATTGGAACGGATAGAAAGAGAGAAATCCACCTTGCGGCAGCTTAAGCTGGCCAATGAAGCCTTGGCGCGCGAAGCTGAAATCAGTGCATCATTTGCCGAGCTATCCAAGGCGCTCATTTCTCCCCTGCCTATTGAGAGTATCTCGAACCTCGTACTGGATTGTGCCAGGCAGTTGACCGATAGCCCTACCGGTTTCGTAGGCTATATTGACTGGAAGACACATCGCTCCATCTGTTCCGCCCTGAGCCGCAATCCCGCGAAACATTCCGCATCCACCAGTGAAGACAGGGAAGGCACGTGCGGTGAATTCTCCGGCCTGGTCGAATGGGTTTTTGAGAATCCAACGGCTCTGCGAATAAATGCTGTAGATGAAGATCCCCAGTTGGCGTCGATCCTTTCCGATCATTCGAGTATCCGGCGATTCCTGTGCGCGCCGGCCATGGCCGGCGGCCTGCTGCTCGGGCAGGTTGTATTGGCCAATGCACCCAACGACTATACCGAGAAGGACCAGATGATCGCGGAGCGGCTGTCCGTCATCTTTGCTCTGGCCATCCATCGCAAGTGGGCCGATGAAGAGCTCAAGCAAACGGAAGAAGAGCTTCGAAAGGCTCGTGATGAGCTGGAAGAGCTTGTCGCGGAACGAACCACCAAGCTGACGAAAGCCGGGGATCTCCTGAAAAGGAGTATCGACAGGTTCAAGGAAATTGCCGAAGAATAGGACGGACGGAAGAATACCCGATGAGGTAGAAGAGGATTGGAAAGTGGAGCAAGATGAGCCGAAAAGTCTGATGAAGGATGTGAAGACTCTCCTGTCACGCTTGTTCGGACCAAGCGGGCAGGTTCAAGAAGATGAGCCATTGGTATCCGAGGGAGCTCAAGAGGCCATTGCCCAAGACGAGTCAACCCTTTCAATCCAGGCCGACGCTGAGATATCCTCCGCGGCCCGGACGATTTCGGAAAGGGTGACCGTATTGAGAAAGACATTCGAATTCGATGCCGATCTGAAGTCCAGACTGGATGAAATCCACAGTGCCCGCGAGCTGTTCCTCTACATTCACGACGTCGTATTGTTCAGATTCGCCACCCTCCGTGACATAGGCTTCATAAGTGCCGAATCGTCTAAGGTGATCAGCTCTCTGAATGAAAAAATTGGCGAGATGCTGGGAATCCCCCCCGAATCGTCGAGCACCGGGGCCGATGGCGAAGGCATGGATATCGAGGAGCTTCGCAATGAGAATGTTGAATTGAAGCAACGTATCGAGAGCTTGCACGCCAAATACATGCGGGCGGGCGTGATCAGCGAAACGGAACTGGCAAAGGAGCAGGAGATCAAATACCTGCAAAGCAAGATCAGGGAACAAAGCTCGCAGTTGAGCATCGCAAGGAAAAGGCTGACCGTCCTTGCCTCTTACCAGGAAATGGTTCAAAGCCTGAGAGCCAAGAACAGTATCATCACTTCCAAGCTGGAGCACCAATCCCGGTTGCTGCGCTCTTTGACAGTGAACAATCCCAAACAGCAGGAGCTCGTTTCGACCATAGAAAAGCTGGAAGATGAGAACAGACGCCTGAAGCTGGAGATCGAAAAACAAACCGACGTCTTGAATCAGCTCAAAATGAACCTGCCTCCCGACGCCAGGCAAGCAGCCGAAGCAGTGATAAAAAGAAACATGGGCCTTCACGCCGATCTGGAAGCAAAGCAGGCACAGTTGGAAGGAATGAGTGATGGCTCTGAAGGCGATTTGCTGGACCAGATTGAAAGATTGACCGAGCAAAATACTCATTTAAAAAGCTCTCTCCAATCTCAGCAGTCTGTCGACGTATTCCTCAAAAGTCAAAAGGAAGGCAAAGGTGACACGAGTCAAATCGTCGAAATGCTCAAAACGGAGAACCAGCGCCTGGAAGTGGCTCTTCGTGCCAAGGAAGAGCAACTGCAGGTCTTGAGCTCAGACCATCCCAACAAGCAGCTCCTCAAGGCATATCAGAATCTCCAGAATGAATACAAACAGGTATTCAGGGAGAGTAAAAACAACGAGCAGCTCTATCAGCAGGAGCAAAGAGACAAGCACGGACTGATCGCCCAGGCACGGGAAAGGACCGCTCTTATCAAGGAAAATCAAAGGCTGAAGGCAGAGATCGAGACCGGTAAACGTTTGATCGAAGTACTGAGGAAATCCGAATTCCAATGCCAGGTCCTGAGGAAAGAAAGATCGGAAATCCATTCCAAGTATGAAAGAACGTTGGTCGAGCTTGACGCGATGAGCCAGAAACTGGCCAAGATTACCGCCGAGCACAGCATGCTCATAAAAGAGTATGAGGGAATTTTTGGGGGGCATTAGATCGAGCTTCCGTATTCACCGCAGAGACACGGAGTGCGCAGAGAAAACGCAGAGGAGCTTTAGAGATTTCCAAGATCTTTCCTCTGCGCTTCCTTTGCGTCCTCTGCGTCTCTGCGGTGGGGAAAGCTCAGCAAGTGATCGTTGAGAGTATGGATCTACCGTTTTTCGATGTGATCGAGACGCAGCACGACCGGATAATCCTTCATCCTGTTCCACGCCACAAGCCGATGGCGAGGCAGAATCACTGTCCCGCGGGCCATTCTCTCCGAAAGGCTCACTTCAATTTCGAGCGTTCCTCCATCCAGATGCACGGCAGCGACATCTCCCTCGGAGAGGCTCACTTTGACCGCATCCTTCGGATGCATGCGGAGCGCGGGCTTTCCTTCCACCGACCACATGGCTTCTGAATGGATCGAAAGCTCTTCCGTACCGAAAGTCCAATCCACCACAAGCAGCTCCAAAGTGTCTTCCGGAAGCCGCTCTTTTTCGGGATCGATTTTCACTGAAAAGGGCACCGCATCGCTATGCTCGGGAAGCACCCGAGCCCCGGAAACGGGATATCCTGAAGCCATGTAACCGAAGGTGGAATATCCGTAGGTGGAGTATCCACCGGAGGGATGTCCGATCCTGTCGTACCGGGCCGGCCGGGCTTTGGAAAGAACCGGGGCTTCTTCGACGAACAGCTCCCACGGATCATTCATCTGAGCCTCTTTTTCCGATATTTCGGCTCCTTGGGGATCTTCTGCAAGGCTGGACAGGGCAGCAGGGAGATCTATGAGTACCTGCCAGGCAGGCCTGGGACGGCCACCCGGAACGTCGCTCCTGAAAAGGTGCGGCGGATGGCCTTCCTCGGTCATTTGCCGGACGGGTATTCCTCCCCCATGGACGGGGGCGGCAAATTGCAGACGACCTTCCTGGTTGATGAAAATCGAGACCGTCTCAAACATCGTCAACGCCGGCAGCAGGATATGAGCATAAGAAGCGGCCGCCGAAGGCAGATAATCGCAAACAACCAGCAGGTCCAGGCGTTTCAAGGCCTCTTCCAGTCTGATCTTATCCGGAAAGCCTCGAAAGGGATCACTTTCCACCAGCATCAATGCCTTTATGGTACCCTTTTCAATAGCTTCGACGACTTCCACCGGATATCGCCCATCCGAGGAAGACAGCAGTGCCGCTCCGAAGGCATTGGCTCCAGGCATGACATAGAACAGCCCGCCGTCTCCCTTCATTTCTCGCAGGAGCAGGACACAATCGGCGGCAACGGACGGCGTCGTTTCCCTTACAACGTCCGTACCGCATACAATGACCGGCTTGCGGCTGTCCCTAAGCTTCAAAGCCAGAGCCGCAATCCGCTCGTGCATCCCGTCGTCGTGGGTATATTCCGCCGGCATCGAAGCGAGGAATCGAAGAGCACCGGTCTCCACTCCTTCCAGGGCATCGCCACCGACACTTCCCTTGACCAGTACGCTCAGGCAGGTTTCCAGATCCTGAGTGGCTACGGCAATGTGCTCGAAGGAAAAGGGAAGAAAAACGGGTCGAGGGTCCATCACGACCACGGTGGCTTCCTTGCGAAAGGCCTGTCTCATGGCCAGGGCCAGCATGGGAGCTTCATTCACGGGATCGACGCCCACCGCTAGGATGAAATCGGCAGCCTCGATCTCCCCCAACGAAACCGCCACGCGCTCGTCGAGCCTCGAAACAGCCGTTCTCACTTTCCTCATGAGAGGCGGGCTCTGCAGAAAATCCGGTTCCGGCCACTGTCGTATCCGGCAGAAGCGCTTCAGCATGCTTTGCACTTCCACACCGGAGCGCGTGGAGCCCAAACATAGAACGGCGCCCGGCCCGGCATCCCGGCTTACCCGGTCGAGTCCCTCCGCCGCGGCCTTTACGGCTTCTTCCCAGGAAACCTCTTCATCGCCTATTTTCGCCCGTCTCGGACGATCAGGATTGTTGGTATACGGAAAACCGAAGCGGCCACGATCGCAAATGAAATACCCGTTTACCGCCTTATTTAAGCGACCTTCCACGCGCCGTACAGCTCGATGGCGGGCATTGGCGATGGTGTTGCATCCAAGGGAGCAATGGGTGCACAGGGAAGGCACCCGTTGGAGATCCCAGCGGCGCACTTTGAACCGGGAGGGTTTGTCCGTGTAGACTCCCGTGGGGCAAATATCCACCAGATTGCCGGAAAAAGGACTTTCCAGTTGCCCGTCGCAAAAGCGGCCGAAGTAGACGCGATTGGCGGTCTGCAAAGGCCCGAGGTCCCGATAGCCGGCGTATTCCTGATAGAACCGCGAACACCGGTAGCAGTGAATGCACCGGTTCATTTCATGCTGAATGAAGACTCCCAGGTACTGGTCCCGATAGGTGCGCTTTTTACCCGCATAGCGGCGCAGACCATGGCCGCCCGAAATGGTCTCGTCCTGAAGCAGGCATTGGCCGCCTTCATCGCAGACCGGGCAGTCGTGAGGGTGATTCAGCATGAGCCATTCGATCATGTACCTGCGAAATTCGACCGCATCGGGGTCGGTCGTCGAGACCACCATGCCGTCCTGAGCATCGATCAGGCAGCTCATCTGCACGCCCTTGAAAGGACCTTGCAAGAACTTCACCGCACACATGCGGCATGCTCCCACGGACCCAAGAGCCTTATGGTAACAAAACCGCGGAATCATGATACCCAGCCGTTCGGCCGCCTCAATCACCTTCGTTCCCGCCGGAACTTCTATTTCAAGATCATCGATAACCAACCTGGGCATGATCTTCCCTTTTCACCTTATTCCGAGCGCCTTACCGACTTACCGCCTTACCGATTCACCAATTCACCGACTCACCTATTCTTACGTGTATGGACATCTTTTCTGGCTGATGTGCTCGTGTAATTCGTGTTCAAAATAAGTCAGGAGACTCTCGACGGGAGATACGGCTCCCGGGGCCAGAGCACAGTAGGAATTCCACAGGTACTTGCACAGATCGCGAAGCAGGGGAATGTACTCTTCCTTGCCTTCTCCGTGCTCGATGCGCCACAGCAGGTCGCGGACGTAGGGCAGGCCTTCGCGGCATGGGGTGCACCAGCCGCACGATTCGCGGGCGAAGAACTCGATCATGTTCAACGTGGCCCCCACAAGACAGGTATCACGATCGAAGACGATGATAGCCGCGGTACCCAGCCGATGTCCCGCCGCGGCCATGGAATCGAAGTCCATCCGGATGTCGTAGAGATCCGGAGTAAGAAAGCGCGTCGATGCGCCTCCTGGAAGACAGGCCTTGAACTGAAGGCCTGGAGGCAAGCCGCCGGCGCAGTCGTCGATAATTTCGTTGAGGCGAGCTCCCATGGGCAGCTCGAAGCAGCCCGGATTCACGACCCTGCCACTGACGCAGAAGAGCTTGGTTCCCGACGCCTTTGGGGCTTGGGAGAGGCTCTTGAACCATTCTGAGCCGTTTCTCAGGATATGGGGAATATTGGCCAGTGTTTCGACATTGTTCACCACCGTCGGCTTCCCCCATAATCCCTTGACGGTGGGATAAGGAGGCGGCTTGGTGGGATTGGGGCGCTTGCCCATGATGGCATTCAACAGAGCCGTGCCCTCGCCGCAAATATACCGCCCTCCGCTGCGATGGACGACGATATCGAAGGAGAAATCACTGCCCAGAATGTTATTTCCCAGGAATCCCGCCTGCCGGGCTATTTTCAGCTCCCTTTCCAGAATCGCCGCGCTGCTTTCATAGGAAGGTCGGACGAAGATGAAGCCCTTCTGCCCCGAAAAGGCATACCCGGCAAGGATCATTCCTTCGATGATGCTGTGGGGGTCCGCGTGGATGAGCACACGGTCCTTGAAGGTTCCCGGCTCCATTTCATCGGCATTGGCAGCCAGGTAGCGGGGAAAAGCCCCGTCGTCGGGCACGGCGAGCCACTTCTTCGCCGCGGGGAATCCCGCGCCGCCGCGGCCCCGCAAATCCGCCTCGCCGACCAGCCGGCACACGTCCTTGGGAGAATGTTTCCGCAAGACCTCTTCCAGAGCCTTGTAGCCGCCGCTCAGGCGGTATTCATCCAGGGTCGCGATGCGGTCGGGCTTGCGATTTTGAAAGAGCACCTGTGGGTACTTCGATGTCATGGATTTCTTCATCCCGTTTGTGAGGCCTGTGCCTCAGCCTCAGCCCTCAGTTTTTGAAGGATGTGGTCGATTTTTTCCGGAGTCAGCCGGCCATAGACCTTTCGGTTGATGAGCATGGCCGGAGCGCGGTCGCAATAGCCTATGCAGCACACGGGGAGCAGGGTGAACAGATTGTCCGCCGACGTGCCACCCATGGTGATCCCGAGCCGCGAACGGAGATAATCCGCCAGGGACTGATAGCCGTTCATCCAGCAAATGGTGCTGTCACAGATATGAATCACATATTTGCCCACCGGCTCCCGGTAGATAAAATTGTAGAAAGTGGCCAGCTCTTCGAGCTCGAGCGGCGTCATGCCGAGCAGTCCGGCTGCCTCCACCATGGCATGGTCACTCATGTAGCCGTAGTGCTCCTGCAGCGCGAACATGACGTCTATCGCCTTCTCGCGGGAATCTTCAGCGTGGGCAATGGCTTCTGAAAGGCTCTCTTCCAATTCTTTCGGCAGCATGTCTAAACAATCCCTACCATCGATATCAGGCATAAAGCAGCCAATGAAACCATGGAAAAAGGAGCATCGATATCCGCATGGATATCATGCCCTCTATGATCATAAACAATCCCTTTATATTGAACTGCCTCTATGTATTCGAGACCATGAATTATGTTTAGAGGCTAAGACATGCGATAGGCGAAATCTAATATCAGCACGCTAAAAGTCAAGCTGAACGCGGAAACGCGGCCTTGGACCGCGGCAGGGATGCCACAACCTGAGCTCAGGTCGCAATTGCCCCTCCTCACGTAAAGCCGGAGCCTGCCGTACAGGCATAGCAGTGGTCCGATACGGCGATGGGGGTTCCGGCCGCCGGAGGGCCGTCCAACCGGGATACATGGATTCTTTTTCCGGCCAGGAACATGCCGTTTGCCAGGTTGAAATCACAATCGTAGAGGCAGCCTTCCCAGGAAACGGAAACAAGGGTTCGGCACATGAGCCCTTCGATAGTGCAGGGATTGAAGCTGGAGACCAGCTTTTCCATATAAGACTCGAAGTTCCCTGATTCCACGAGCCAACGGCGGAACCTTCCCAGGGGAACATTGGCGAAGGTATAAAGATTATTGAAAACGATCCCGAACCTGGCATGAAGGTCGCGCCGAAACTTCTTTTCAGCCTGAGCCTGTGAAGCGGGAAGAAAAGCGCCGGTGGGATTTGCCACTAGATGGATATCCAGGCCTGAGCCGGCTAGCCCGTAGCCGAGAGCATTGAGCTTCCGGAGAGTGGCAAGGCTTCTTTCCCAAACGCCCTTGCCCCGCTGAGCGTCGGTCTGGCTCACATTCAACGAGGGCAGGGAAGCAATGATGACGATGCGGTGCTCTTTGCACAGAGCGAGCAGGAAATCCCTCTCGGGGGCAGCCACCGCCGTAAGATTGGATCGCAGGAGGATTCGCGGAACAAAAGAAGACAGCCTGACGATCAGATCCTTGAGATGAGGGTTCATCTCGGGGGCTCCACCGGTTATATCGACCGTCTGAAAACCGGCGCGCCCTGCAAAGGCCACCACTTCATTCATCGTGTCCGCACTCATCACCTCACTGCTGTGGGGACCCGCTTCGAGGTGGCAATGGCGGCACGCCTGATTGCACAGCGAGCCCATGTTGATTTGCAAGATATGAGCTCGCCCTCGAGTCAGCTCGATTCCTCTTTTAGAAAGGGCGGATATGAAGGGCTCAAAGGCCATGGAACAGACACCCTCAAGATTGATAGAGACAAATTTTCCGACGTGCCCATGAGCTTACAAAAGTTACAATAGTCAGGGCCGTGGCGACGTCCGGATTGAATCTAGAATCTAAGCTTTGATCCGTCAATGTCTATTTGCAACTTCCGGTCCATGGCACACTCGTCTGTTCGAGCATTCTTTCCTCTCCCAAATGACGGGAGCCCCGAACGTCCGATACAGCCCTCGCCTCATTCCTTCTCGATAGGAAACGTCAGCTTGGCCCCCTGCCAGCCGATGACCGTCACCAGGGAAGCAAGAGAAAGGACGAGCAGCAAATAGAGGACGCTCTCGGGCCGAAAAGCGGTCAGGATATCCGGAACAGCCATGCGCCATGTGAAAAGGATAAGGGCGACGACAAACAAAACGAGGGAAGCCCCCAGTTTGATGTTTACAGGCCTGAGGGGTTTTGCCAGGTAATTCAGCCACCAGGACAGAAGCCCCGTCAGAATGACCACCGGCATAAAGAGCATGCCCGCTGTCAGGCAGTGCAGTGCCGTGGCTTCGAAGGACACTGTCCCCGTTATCAGGTAAAGGAGGGTAAAGAAAGTGGTCGAGAGCATGAAAACCAGCGGAAAGTGGACGGTCATGGGATGAGGGTGCCGACGGAGCATGGGATATTGTTCGAGTAAACGGATGAGGATGGACTGTGCGGCTTTTCCGGGCTCTCCCGCGGGCTCTTTCTCCTTGACGACTCCCACCTGGGGATAGCGCTCCAGAACTTCAGGCCCATGAGGCGCCGCCTGGATATCCGTGGTGAGATCGCTTCCGGCATGGTGGCGCTTCATGTGAAGCCCCCCCTTCCACATTTTGCTTTCACTGACGTCGAAAACCTTCCCCTGATGCACGATATAGATCGGTTTCCCGTCTCTTCCGTCAAACTGCGCAAGATCTTCCCTATTCCATACATTCATCGACTTCCCCCGTGTTCGAAGATCGTATTCTTCCACTGGAATTCCGGCAAATTCCTTTCCCGTGCCGGCTCCGGAATGCCCACACGTCTTCACATAGAACAAGGTTTAAAATAAAGCAAGCTCGCTCTAAGAAGATGGGAGGCCCGTGGCACCTTATTGACCTTGAATACTCCCGCGGGAGAAGATATTTGTAGACTTGATGGTTACTTGTATCATCGACACGTCGAGGATGAACGACCGCAAACCGATTTCTTGTGCAGATGCACGGCACCGCAAAGGATCACACGTGACGACGGCCAATAGCAAGAAGCTGATGATCAAGACGAAAATATGGATTGAAGACGAAGAAGGCAAGGTTGTGTTCGGAGCCGGCCGCATGAGGATTTTGAATGCCGTGGAAGAGTACGGCTCGATTCTGGCTGCGTCCAAGGAACTGCGCATGAGCTATCGTGCGGTGTGGGGAAAAATCAAGGCCACCGAGGATCGGCTGGGAAGGCCTCTTCTGAGCCGCCGCACGGGTGGCGCCCAAGGGGGCGGCTCGGAGCTCACCCCGCTGGGCAAGGCACTCGTTGAGCGGTTTCGGGAGCTTCAGGCCTCGGCTAAAGCCAAATCCGACGAGATCTTTCAGGAGCTCTTCGTCAATGAACTGCCGGAGTGACTCTGAGGTGGCGATTGAGCTTTTCACCGCGGAGACGCAGAGGACGCGGAGAAAACGCAGAGAAATTCCACGAGGATTTCAATATCTTCTCTGCGTTCTCTCCGCGTCCTCCGCGTCTATGCGGTGAGCACAAGAGAGCAGGGTTAGTTTTGCGCTGCTGCCTCAAAACCTAAAATCCGTTGAACACTTCCTTGCAGATCGCTCCCAATTTCCCCAGGTTTTCGACAACGGTGATTCCAGCTCCGCGCATTGCTTCGATTTTTCCCTGAGCCGTACCGCTCGACCCGCTGATAATGGCGCCGGCGTGCCCCATGCGTCGGCCGGGAGGTGCCGTCAGGCCCGCCACAAAGCCCACCACGGGCTTGGTCAGATGTTTGGTGATGAAATCCGCCGCTTCTTCTTCCGCGGCTCCTCCGATCTCACCCACCATCACGATACCTTTGGTGTCCGGGTCCTGCTGAAAGGCTGAAAGGCAATCGATGAAGTTGGTTCCGTTCACGGGGTCTCCGCCGATGCCGAGGCAGGTGCTCTGGCCGATCCCCTGAAGGGTCAACTGATGCACTACTTCGTAGGTGAGCGTCCCGGAGCGGGACACGACCCCGACGGGGCCGGGCTTGTGGATGGGTCCGGGCATGATGCCTATTTTGCACTGGCCGGGAGTGATGATGCCGGGACAGTTTGGGCCGATCAGGCGTGAGGACGATGTCTTGAGGTAGTTTTTTACCTTCATCATGTCCAGAACCGGAATTCCTTCCGTGATGGCCACGATCACCGGCACACCCGCGTCGACAGCCTCGAGTATGGCATCCGCCGCGAAAGGAGGCGGCACAAAAATCATGGAGCAATTGGCGCCGGTTTCTTTCACTGCCTGCTCGACGGTATTGAAAACCGGGATACCTTCCACCTCCTGGCCACCCTTTCCCGGCGTGACTCCTCCCACCACCTTCGTGCCGTAGGTCCTGCACTGAAGTGTGTGGAACTGGCCTTCACGGCCTGTAATCCCCTGAACCAACAACCTGGTGTTTCGATCCACCCAGATGCTCATGCTTTCTCCCTTCTATCCTTTGGCAACTGCCGCAACCTTTTGGGCGGCATCACTCAAGTCTTCCGCCACGGTCAGGTTCAGCCCGGAGGCCTGCAGAATCTCACGGCCTTTCTCGACGTTCGTTCCCTCCATGCGGATTACGACGGGAACGCGCACATCCACCTTCCTGGCCGCTTCCACCACACCCTGAGCCAGAATATCGCAACGAAGGATGCCACCGAAGATGTTGATCAGCACCCCTTTTACGCTCGGATCACTCAGGATGATGCGAAAACCGTTTTCCACCATCTCGGCACTCGCGCCGCCGCCGACGTCGAGGAAGTTGGCGGGCTCGGCGCCGGCCAGCTTGATGATGTCCATGGTGGCCATGGCAAGCCCGGCGCCGTTCACCATGTTGCCAATATTTCCATCCATCTTGATGTAGTTGAGATTGTAGTTGGAAGCTTCCACTTCCGAAGGGTCTTCCTCGTCCGTATCCCGATAGGCCATGATGTCCTTGTGGCGGAACAGGGCATTATCGTCGAAATTCATTTTGGCGTCGAGGGCCAGAATCTTGCGGTCTTTGGTGATAATCAGCGGGTTGATTTCAACCAGAGAGCAGTCGTAGTCCGAGAAGAGCTTGAAGAGCTTCGTTACCATGGGAATGAAGAGCTTGACGAGATCGGCCTCGAGATTCAGGCCGTAGGCCAGCCGGCGTGCCTGGTAGCCCTGGAATCCCAAAAGAGGATTCACCTGTACCTTGATGATCTTTTCGGGGGTTTTGGCCGCCACCTCTTCGATATCCATACCGCCGGCTTCACTGGCCATGATTACCACGCCCGCGGTGGAGCGGTCCGGAAGCAAGCTCAGGTACAGCTCTTTTTCGATATCCAGTCCTTCCTCGACCAGTACCTTGCGCACCAGTCTCCCTTCGGGGCCCGTCTGGTGCGTGACAAGCGTCATGCCCAGAATGCTTCCGGCCACGGCGCTCACTTCGGCCATGGACCCGGCCGGCTTGACTCCGCCTCCCTTGCCGCGTCCCCCCGCGTGGATCTGTGCTTTCACCACCACGGGAAAGGTGCCCAGCCCGGCGGCGGCGGCCTTTGCCTGATCGAGGTCGAAGGCCGCCTTCCCACGAGGAATGGGGACTCCGTATTTTTGAAACAGCTCTTTTGCCTGGTACTCGTGAATTTTCATATTTCTCCTCGCTATCCCTCAATCGATTCCATTACACGGAAATCGGATCTCGTTCGGATCTGATCATGAGAGCGTACATCCTCAAGAGAGCCTTCATCCTAAAGAGCGTTTTCTTCCTGGAACAATGAATATTCCTAGAGGAAAGATCTGGTAATGTCAAACATTGTTTTGCAATTCAAAACAGCCCGGTGCTTCAGCTTGCACCCCTGCCCGGTTGATGTTATAGGATGAAAGTTGTGGGATCATGGATCAGACCAGACAAACGCGGACTTCGGTCTTTGAAATTCGCCAGAAAAAAAATGGAGTGAACACCCTATGGAATACGAACCGGTTATGGGGCTGGAAATTCATGCCCAACTGCTTACCAGGAGCAAGATTTTCTGTGGCTGTTCCACTACGTTCGGAGCAAGCCCCAACACGCATACCTGTCCCGTGTGCCTCGGAATGCCGGGAGTCCTTCCCGTTTTGAACAGGGAAGTCGTCGAGTTCACCATGAAGATGGCTCTGGCCACCCACTGCACCATTGCGCCTTACAGCCAGTTTGCCCGCAAGAACTATTTTTATCCCGATCTTCCCAAGGGCTACCAGATTTCACAATACGAGCTGCCCCTGGCTCAGCATGGCTGGGTGGAAGTGGAAACCGAGAAGGGACCCAAACGGGTGCGCATCCACCGCATTCACATGGAGGAAGACGCGGGGAAGCTCATTCATGACGAATTCCAGCCCATCAGCTACGTGGACTACAACCGAACGGGAGTCCCCCTGATCGAAATCGTGAGCGAGCCCGAAATCGAGTCTTCCGAGGAAGCCGCATCTTATCTGAGAACGCTCCGTGAAATTCTTCGATATCTCGAAATCTGCGACGGTAACATGGAAGAAGGAAGCATGCGCTGCGACGCCAATATCTCGTTGCGTCCCGTGGGAAGCAGTACGCTCGGCGTCAAGGCGGAGCTCAAGAACATGAACTCGTTCCGCAACGTGCAGAGAGCCCTCGACTTCGAGATCCGCAGACAGCGGGCTCTGCTCGAGCGTGGAGAGCCCGTCGTACAGGAAACACGTCTCTGGGATGCGGGCAGAAACGTCACGGTGAGCATGCGTGGGAAGGAAGAAGCCCATGACTACCGCTACTTTCCCGACCCGGATCTCGTGCCCATAGCCATCAGCAGCGAGTGGATAGAAGAGGTCCGGACGGCTTTGCCGGAGCTCCCGGATGCCAAGAGGGAGCGCTTCGTGAGGGACTACGGCCTGTCGGCCTACGACGCGCAGGTCCTCACTTCATCCAAGGCTCTGGCCAATTACTTCGAAACCGTGGTGAAGGCCTTTCCTCAGCCCAAGGTCGTCGGCAACTGGATGATGTCCGAGCTCATGAGGGAGCTGAAGCGCGATGAGCGGGAAATCGAATGCTGCCCCGTTCCTCCGGATAATCTTGTGGAATTGCTCGTACTCATGGATACCGGAGTTGTCAGCGGAAAGATCGCCAAGTCGATCTTCGAGGAGATGTTCACGACGGGAAAGAGGGCCGGGAGCATTGTAGATGAAAAAGGCCTGGTGCAGGTAAAGGACGAGGGGGCCATCGAGTCCGTTATCGATGAGATCCTTGCGGAAAACCCCAAGGAAGTGGAGCTCTTTCGAGGGGGCAAGGAAAAGCTGCTCAGTTTTTTTGTCGGGCAGGCAATGAAAAAGACAAAGGGTAAAGCGAATCCCAAGCTGGTGAATGACATCCTGCGGAGGAAGCTCTCGACGCCTTCCGTGTAGTTTACCGTTTAAGCGCCGCCTTCCACGGCGGCGCGGGTATATTCAAGCGCATCAAAGCTCACCAAAGTGCCCCGCCTAGTGTGGATGGCAATAACACCTTTCATTCAGGAGGCATGAAGCATGTCTGAACAATGGTTACCTCCCATATACTGGGACGGAGACGCCGTGGCCATTTTGGATCAGCGGATACTCCCTCACCGGGAGGCTGTGCTGCGTTGCACCACGCCCCAGCAGGTCATCAAGGCCATCAAGACCATGGCCATCCGGGGAGCCCCGGCGGTGGGCGTCGCGGGCGCCATGGCACTGGCCCTGGGGGCTCGCACTCTTCAGGCCGCCGATCCCCAAACCTTTCGACGCAAATTCGTCCACCTTTGCCAGCAGGTGAAGATCGCGCGTCCCACGGGAAACAATCTTAGCTGGGCCGTGGAGAAGGTCTATTCCGTCGTGGTGGAAAATCCCCAGGCCGACGTTTTTGAGCTGCAAAAGCTCATCCGTCAAAAGGCCGACGAAATCCTCCGGGAAGATGTCGCCGTCAACGTCGCCATGGGAGAATGGGGACGAAAGGTCATCCCCGATGGCGCAAGGATACTTACGTACTGCAACGCCGGAGCCCTGGCCACAGCCGACTACGGTACGGCGGTGGGAGTGATCCGCGCCGCCTTTGCCGTAGACCCGACCGTTCAGGTTTACTCCTGTGAAACCCGGCCCTTTCTCCAGGGTGCCCGCCTGACTTCCTACGAGCTGATGCGGGCCGGAATTCCGGTAACACTCATCACGGACAACGCCGCCGGGAGTATCATGCAGCAGAAAAAAATCGACGTGGTCGTGGTGGGCGCCGACCGCATCGCGTCCAACGGGGACACGGCCAACAAAATCGGAACGTATACCATGGCCGTTCTTGCGCGCACTCACGACATCCCCTTCTACGTGGCAGCTCCACGCTCGACCATCGATCCCACCATCGGCGACGGTGCCGACATTCCCATCGAGCAGCGAGACCCCAAGGAAGTCACTCACCTCAACGGACGCCCCATAGCCCCCAAGGGCGTTAAGGCCATCAATCCCGCCTTCGATGTGACTCCCAATAAATATATTGCCGGCATAATCACTGAAGTCGGGGTTCTGAGAAAACCTTTCGGCAAAGCCATACGAAAGGCGCTGGAGGCTTAGGGACCCGGGAATGAATAATCGTCCGGGACTGGAAGACCGGCGCGGTTGTCAAAATCCGCGTCGGTCCGGATGTCACGGATAAAGGCGTCCTTACATTCGGAAGCAGCCCGGCGCCGCCTGGCTGCTTCGGCCTAAGATCTCAGCCCTACACGGGAAGCCAGATGATGACAAAGGCCTGCGATACCCGAAGCGGCCAGGATAAAAGGATGTGCGGCATACCAGAAACATAGCGTGAGCGCATTGTCCGGATGGTATCGATATCTGATGTTTGCCCGCGAAGGAAAGACCAGAGCCCAGACAAAGCGCAGCCGGTTCCTCCATCCGCTCACCTGGCCCGCAATGAGCAGGGACCGGAGGTAATTCGACAACATGGCCCGCCCGGCTCCTGCGGAGCCGCCGGAATACCGGTTCCGAAGTATATCGGCCAGTCTCGGTCTTCTGCATTTCCCGGGAAGGTCGGGGATGGGCGTGCTCCAGTGCTCCCGCAGCAAAAGCAGGACAGTTTTCACCTTCGAGAGTATCCCAAGCTCTTCAGCCGTTCGGCGAAACGCTTCCCAATCGATTGCATTCCCGTAGTGGTGAATCGTTTCATGGATATCGCATAACCACTGGAGTCCCGCCGAATCGCTCTCGATATGGTGGTGCAGATGGCTGCACAGATGCAGTACCTGATGCGCGGGAGAAAGGCTGCCAAAAGGGAGCCCATCCCAGTCGTGGCGCAGGCTTTTTGCCCACAGCAGCTCCTCCAGTCTCTCGCATCCCGCCGGCTCCCTGCTGCAAAAGATGCTTGAGTGCACCTCGATTCTCGAGACCCTGTGATCGTAGACGGGGGGGAGGTGGAAGCCGTGGGCGGAAAAAAACTTTGCATGAATCGGGCTGTTGTAAGCATCTTCTTCCGAGTATTGCGATTCGAATCCCGCCGTGCACAACTGTTCCAGGAAGACCTTGTGATCTCCCGTCCGACACAGGATATCGATATCGCTCATGGGACGAAGGCCGATGTCGGGATAGATCCATTCGGCGAGAAACGCTCCCTTGAGAAGAATGATGGGAATCCCCGCCTGGCTTCCCAGATGGAGCACGCGCCGGAGGCAGCCGTAGATGCGGAGATTTCTCAGAGCTTGCACCTGGTGCTCCCTTCGCAGTGAGCCCATCACGTCCTCAGGGACAAGCCGTACCCGCTCCTGGTCGGAGAAATGCCTGCAGAGCAGCGGCCTAACGCCAAGAGCCTCCGAATATTCCATGAGCTTCGGCCAATCCACATCCCCTTGCAGGATACCCGTCATCCTCTCACCGTCCGGCCCGTCCAGCCCTATCCTGGCTGCCAGAACAAGCAGTTCTTCTTCTTTCGATAGTGACCTTTCCGTTGCACCCATATGAGCTCATCTCCCGATTCTCTCAGTTGTTCAGCCTTCCCGACGGTGTGCCCTCAAACAAGAGCCCGAGGACATCCTGCAGCGACCGCACCCCCATGCAATCCGCCTCCTGTTCCTGCGCCAGGCGGTCGGCGTTGCTCCCGGGAATGAGGTGCTTGGTGAAGCCCAGCTTCCGCGCTTCCATCAACCGAAGGGCACTGTGGCCAACGCCGCGGATTTCCCCGGCCAGCCCCACTTCTCCCCAAACCACCAGGTCGGAAGGCAGAGGACGGTCCAGGTAGGTGCTCATAAGGGCCGTTATCATGGCCAAATCGGCGGCAGGCTCCAGAAGGCGGACTCCTCCGGCAACGTTCACGAAAACATCCTGCTGGGCGAAATTGAAGCCTAGCTTTTTTTCCAGGACGGCCAGGAGCAGCGACAGGCGATTGTTGTCCACTCCCATGCTGGTGCGCCTGGGCTGCACCCAGCCGGTGGAGCTCACCAGGGCCTGAACCTCGACCAGTAGCGGACGGGTGCCTTCCATGCAACAAACCACCACGGAGCCGGAAACGCCCGTGGGACGCTCGGCGAGAAGGAACTGGGAGGGATTGGTGACTTCCTCGAGGCCGGCTTCTTTCATTTCGAAAACACCGATTTCATTCGTCGAGCCGTACCGGTTCTTGACGGCGCGCAGGAGGCGAAAGGTGTGTGTGCGGTCACCTTCGAGGTATAGGACCGTATCGACCAGGTGTTCCAGAGCGCGGGGCCCCGCGATAGAGCCTTCCTTGGTCACGTGGCCGACGATAAAGATGCTGACGTTCTTTTCCTTGGCCAGGCGCATGAGCTTCGACGCGCACTCGCGAACCTGGCTGATGGAGCCGGGTGCCAGATCCAGCAGCCGGCTGTGGATAGTTTGGATGGAATCCACGGCCAGGATGGGCATGGGCTTTTGCTCCATCACCTCCATAAGGGCCTCCAGCGAGGTTTCCGAAAAGACGTAGAGATCAGGAGCCTCGATCCTGAGGCGGTTGGCGCGCACTTTGAGCTGCTGAGGGCTTTCTTCGCCCGAGACGTAGAGTACCTCTCGCTTCATGGCCATGCGGGCAAGAGCTTGCAGGAGCAGCGTGGACTTGCCGATCCCCGGATCTCCGGCCAGTAGCACCAAAGACCCGTGAATCAAGCCGCCTCCCAGAACCCGGTCCCATTCGGTGATGCCGGTCAAAATGCGGGGCTCGGATTCGGCGGGGATGTCCGCCAGCGGAATCGGCCGGCTCTTGCACGAGGCACCGGGACTTTCCCTGTCGGCTCTCTTGGGCGCCATTTCCTCCACCAGGCTGTGCCAGGTTTGGCAATCAGGGCAGCGTCCCATCCATTTCGGACTTGTGTATCCGCACTGCTGGCACCGGAAAATAATTTTTTGATTCGCCATAAAGAACCCGTCGAACACTTCTTGATTTTTTCGAAAAACCTTATAGTCTAATACTCAACATGAGTGGGGCTCCGGGAACAAGGTTCAAGGAACCTGAAGGGCCTCTTCCGGTCGCCTTGCCTGTAACTGCTTTTTTGATTCCGCCTTCGGAAATTAACCGGGCTCGGGGACAAAGGAAAGGCCTTCTCAAGCCGGCAGGATTGTTCGATTGACAAAGATACAAGAATGAGTTTATATTTTGTTTCCGATTTCTTTAAAAGGGAAAAATGCTTTTTAGAGAAAACTGTGGCGCGGACTTTTCCTTAGAAGAGAGGAGCTTTCTAAATGGCAGGGAAGAATATGATGGAGATCAGTGATAGCACGTTCGAACAAGATGTGTTGCAATCGGATTTGCCTGTGCTGGTTGACTTTTGGGCGCCATGGTGCGGTCCTTGCCGCGCTATCGCTCCCGTGATCGATGAGCTTTCGGGAGAATACGCCGGCAAGCTCAAGGTGGCGAAATGTAACGTGGATGACAATCCCAAAACCCCTTCCCGTTATGGGATTCGCGCGATTCCCACCCTTATCATTTTCAAAGACGGAAACGTGAGCGAACAGATTACCGGTGCGGTGGCCAAATCGCAAATTGCGGCAGCCATCGACAAAGCCGTCGGTTGAGCTCTTCTCGTAAAGCGACACCTGGCATAGGGATTACTACCCATAAGCTCCACGATTGACCTCTACCTCATCCGAGAGCCTTCTTTCAGCCATGACTATGCATAATGACGTTTATGATATCGTGATCATCGGAGGAGGGCCCGCAGGGCTGGCAGCAGGCCTGTATGCGGCTCGGGCTCGCCTGAAGGCCGTTTTGATCGAAAGAATGGGCTTCGGAGGGCAGTTGCTCACTTATGAAAAGGTGGAGAATTATCCCGGTTTTCCCGAAGGAATCAGCGCCTATGGCCTTGGGGAGCTGATCAGTGCCCACGCGCTCAAGTTCGGGCTGAAGACCCGCACTGCCGAGGTGGAAGGCCTGGAGGTGGAAGACCGGATCAAGACCGTCCGTCTCGCTGACGGGGCACTGCACACCAAAACCATCGTTATTGCCTCGGGTGCGTCCCTCAAAAAGCTTGGCGTCAAGGGGGAAGTGGAATTCACGGGGCGGGGCGTTTCCTACTGCGCCGTATGCGACGGCCCATTCTATCGGGATCAGGAAGTGGCCGTCGTGGGTGGAGGGGACACGGCCGTAGAAGAGGCCGCCTACTTGACGAAATTCGCGAATAGGGTCCACGTGATTCACCGGAGGGACAGGCTGCGGGCCACTCCGGTGATTCAGGAAAAGGCGGCGCAGAATCCGAAGATCTCCTTTATCTACGACACCGTTGTCACGGAAGTCCGCGGTGGTGCTCAGGGGGTGGAGAGCGTGATGCTGCGGGAAGCTCAAGGCTCCAAAACCCGCGAGCTGCCCGTCACCGGGATTTTCGTTTTCGTCGGGATCACTCCCAACACCAGCTTCGCCCCCCCTTCCATCAAATGCGACCCGCTCGGGTTTATCCTCACCGATCAGGAGATGACGACTTCGGTTCCGGGGGTTTTTGCCGTTGGGGATGTTCGAGTCAAGCAGCTCCGCCAGATTGTGACGGCCGTGGGCGATGGAGCCACTGCCGCTTTCAATGCGGGAAGCTATGTCGAAAACCATTTTTCATAATGTTAACGTACTTTAAGGAATTTCAATGCATCTTTGCTTGAACCCATGGAAAAGCATCTCCAGGTTTGTCCGATACTTCCCTCTGCTGTTCCTTCTCCTGTGTATTTCCGGTTGCGGCACGTCTCTGACTCAGTTTTACTTCGGCGACCTCTTTGGCAAAAAAACCTCCTCCGAAACCCAGAAGGAAAAGGACGCGGCGCTCCTTGCCCAAGAGGGTATGCAGAAAATGAGGGAAAAGGACTACGTGGACGCTCTCAAGGCCTTCCAGCAGCTCAAGGAGCGTTACCCCTACAGCCAGTTTTCAGCTCTGGCCGAGCTCAAGATAGGCGATGCGAATTTCTATAGGAAGGATTACAGCGACGCCGTCCTGGCTTATGAAGAGTTTTCCAGGCTTCATCCCCGAAATGATGTCATTCCGTACGTCCTCTATCAAATCGGTATGTGCCATTTTCTTTCCTTCAGCAGCATAGAGCGAGACCCGGAAGAGACCCAGGCGGCCATAGAAGCCTTTCAGCGGCTGATTCAGGTATATCCGCAAACGGAATATGCCCGGAAAGCCGGAAAGCAGCTCTTCGAATGCCAAAAGCGCATTGTGGCTCATGAATTCTCGGTAGGAGAATTCTACTACCGTTGTGAAGAATATCGTTCGTCAAAGGCCAGGCTCGACAAAATCAGCCAGATCTATCCCCAGGCAGTGAAAGATCTGGGCTATGATGAAGCCATCCGGAGAATGCTTGTCGATTGCGACAGGAACATCAGCAAGGGAGATAAGCAGCCAAGCATCTGGACGCGGTTGGGATTTTAGCCATCGATCGTCAACGGTTCCCCTCGCCTTTCCGTTATCTTTTCGCTCGGCGGAACGGGCGAGGCACCGTTAGCCCGCTACTGAAGATACGATGTTGAATATGTTGCCAAACAGGTAACATAGCCTGTTTACTCGAAACCACCTCAAAGGGAGCACACGAGCCTACCTTCAGGATAGCCTCAGCAACATACCAGGCGATAAAATCAAGTAACATTATACCGTTAGAGCCCGAATAACCGTTCCCCGGCACCAGACGCCGATTCCCTGAAAATGAAATGATGCTTGTCGCAATACACACCATAGATAGGCGGACAATCAACCCAAGCAGCCTGCACTTCAGGCACCGATGTAGAAAAATTCACCAAGAGGGAGAAGAACTATCATGACCGATACAACTCAGACTGTGGCAGAGACCCCTCCAAAAGAGGGAAAAAACCAAGAGGCTCCAGCCGAGCAGCACAATGAAATGAATCTGGTGGAGCTAAAGAGCAAAAACATCCGGGAGCTCGTGGCCATGGCTAGGCAGCTCAACGTGGATGGCGCGAGCTCCATGCGCAAGCAGGAGCTCATTTTCGCCATCCTCCAGACCCAGGCGGAAATGAGCGGCCTTATCTACGGCGAAGGAGTTCTCGAGATTCTTCCCGACGGATTCGGGTTCCTCAGGAGCCAGAATTATAATTACCTTCCCGGTCCGGACGACATCTACGTATCTCCCTCCCAGATCCGGCGCTTCAACCTGCGCACGGGGGACAGCGTTTCCGGGCAGATTCGCCCGCCCAAGGACAACGAGCGCTACTTCGCCTTGTTGAAAGTTGAAGCCGTCAATTTCGAAGATCCGGACGTGGCGCGGGATAAGATTCTTTTCGACAACCTCACGCCCCTCTACCCCGACCGGCGCATCAGGCTGGAAGTGGTCTTCGACAACTATTCCACTCGCGTAATGGACCTCCTGACTCCCATCGGCTTCGGACAGCGCGGTCTCATCGTGGCACAGCCCCGTACCGGTAAAACCATGCTCCTCCAGAATCTTGCAAACGCCATCGCCATGAATCATCGGGATGCGTACCTCATCGTGCTTCTCATCGACGAGCGCCCCGAAGAAGTGACGGACATGACCAGGAGCGTGCGCGCGGAAGTGGTCAGCTCCACCTTCGACGAACCGCCGCAACGACACGTGCAGGTGGCCGAAATGGTCAGCGAGAAAGCCAAACGCCTGGTGGAGCACAAACGGGACGTCGTGATTCTTCTGGACAGCATCACGCGCCTTGCCCGCGCCTACAACACCGTGGTCCCCCCCAGCGGGAAGATCCTTTCGGGCGGTCTCGATTCCAACGCCCTGCATCGCCCGAAGCGCTTCTTCGGAGCCGCCCGTAACGTCGAGCAAGGCGGAAGCCTCACCATTATCGCCACCGCCCTCATCGATACCGGCAGCCGCATGGATGAAGTCATCTTCGAAGAATTCAAGGGCACCGGCAACATGGAAATCGTTCTGGATCGCAAACTGGCTGATCGGCGCATCTTTCCGGCTATCGATATCAACAAGTCCGGTACCCGTAAGGAAGAGCTGCTCCTTCCGCCCGATGATCTCAACCGCATCTGGATTCTTCGTAAACTTCTGGCCCCGCTCAATCCCATCGACGCCATGGAATTTCTCCTGGACAAGATGCACGGCACCAAGGGGAATATGGAATTTCTGGCCTCCATGAATCGATGATCTTCCGCGAACCATCCTGAAAGATTTTCCCCCATTGCAAGGTGCGGGGCACGACCTGCGAAGCAGCACGGGCCGAGAGAGATCATCCCGGTCTGAAGCATCCTCGATGGTCTGTCCCGCCCTCAAAATGATCCGGCGAGCGGGAGGATCGATCATTCACGGGCAGGGCACCGCTACGCCCGATTCCATCCACCGGAGGCTCCTTCAGAATCTGCTTGAAAATAACGCTCCCCGGATTATAATGAGTAGTTTACGAAGTATTATGAAACCATAAGGAGGAAGAAATCATGAAAGAGAATACTCACCCCGCATACCAGCAGACGGTCATTCGCTGTGCCTGTGGCAACGAAATCACCACGGGCTCCACCAAGAAGGAAATCCGGGTGGAAATCTGCTCCAAGTGCCATCCGTTCTACACGGGCAAGCAGAAACTGGTCGATTCCGCCGGGCGCATCGAGCGATTCCGCAGAAAGTATGAAAAGTACAACAAGGCAGCCGAAGAGGCCAAGGAAGCAAAAGAAGCGAAAAAGGCCGAAGATTAGCCTCAAAATGGCCTCCGTATTTTCCCCTCGGAGTGTGGGTCCATGGCTTATCCGGATTCCCGCCTTCGTGCACGGGCGTCAATTTCGATTCCCGGCAGCAGGAACATGTGAATCAATCACGAAGAAAACGAAGAGAACGAAGAACTGAAAGATGCGGCTGCTTCATCTTTCAGGCCTTTCGCGCTCTTCGTTTTCTTCGTGCTCTTCGTGGCCGTGAAGTGCGCCGGCCCGCGAGAGCATAGATCGATGCAGGCCGAAATATATGTTTCATCGTTTGGAAAGTGTCGCGGAAAGGTTTCGCAAGCTGGAGGAAGATCTTGGCAATCCCGAGCTTCTGGCCAATCAGAAAGAGTACCAGAAGGCCGCGCGGGAGCACTCTGAAATCGCCCCGGTCGTCGAAGCGTACCGCAATTACAAAAAACTGAAAGAGCAGATCCTCGAAAACCAGGCCCTGCTCGAAGAAGAAACCGACCAGGAAATGAGGGAGCTCATCCGGCAGGATGTGTCCGAGCTCAAGAAGCAGGTCGAAGATACCGAGCATGAGCTCAAAGTCATGCTGGCTCCCAAGGATCCCAACGACGACAAGAACGTCATCCTGGAAATCCGCGCCGGAACGGGTGGGGAAGAAGCCGCCCTCTTCGTCGCCGATCTCTTTCGCATGTACACCCGCTACGCCGAATTGCAAAGATGGAAGGTGGAGATCCTTGACACCCATCCCACGGGAATCGGTGGCTTCAAGGAGATCATCGCCGGTATCAACGGAAAAGGCGCCTTCAGCCGCCTGAAGTTCGAGCGCGGTGTTCACCGGGTACAGCGCGTGCCGGTTACCGAAAGTCAGGGCAGAATTCACACCTCGGCCGTTACGGTCGCGGTCCTTCCCGAAGCCGAGGAAGTGGATGTTTACATCGATCCCAACGATCTTCGCATCGACGTCTTCCGCTCTTCAGGCCCCGGAGGTCAGAGCGTGAATACAACGGATTCCGCCGTGCGCGTCACGCACATTCCTTCAGGCCTCGTGGTCATCTGCCAGGACGAAAAGTCACAGCACAAAAACAAGGCCAAAGCCATAAAGGTACTCCGTGCCCGGCTCCTTGACCAGATGCAGAACGAACAGGACGCCAAAATCGCTCAAGACCGCAAGAGCCAGGTGGGGAGCGGAGACCGGAGCGAGCGCATCCGTACTTACAATTTCCCCCAGAACCGTGTTTCCGACCACCGCATCAATCTAACGCTCTACAAGCTGGACGCCGTCCTTGCTGGTATGCTGGACGATGTCATCGACCCTCTGGTCACTCACTTCCAGTCGGAAGCATTAAAAGCCGGCGAAGAATAATCAGGATTGTGGATGGAAGAGACATGGACCATCCTGAAAGTAATTCAGTGGACTGCCGGTTATTTCAGCCGCAAAGGGATCGAGCAGGCTCGGGCCGAGGCGGAAGTCCTTCTTGCCCACGTCCTGGGGATGGACCGAATCCAGCTCTACCTCCGTTTCGATCAGCCTCTCAGCGCCGCGGAGCTGGCCGGCTACCGTGAGATCATCCGGCGAAGGGCCGCTCACGAGCCCACGCAGTACATCACCGGCAGGCAGGAATTCTGGTCCCTCGAATTCGAGGTTACTCCCTCAGTCCTGATACCGAGGCCTGAAACCGAGCTACTGGTCGAAAAATCCCTCGAATTCCTGGAATCTTCGGGGAATTCTTCCGACAAGACACCCGAGCCGGCGATAGTGGACCTCGGCACCGGCTCGGGAGCCATAGCCGTGGCCCTGGCCCATGAACGCCCTTCTTCCCGCGTCATCGCTACGGACAGATCACCCGAAGCCCTTGCCGTCGCCAAGCGCAACGCCATGCGCCATCATGTCGAAGACCGCATTTTTTTCGCGGCCATGGATCTTCTCAGCGGTTTTCGCCCTTCGTCCCCCCTTTTTGATCTCATTGTCAGCAATCCCCCTTATATCGGAGAAGCCGAATTTGCGGGCCTCGCTCCTGAAATAGCACGCCACGAGCCTGCCGGAGCCCTTCGAGGAGGCGGTAACCAGGGGCTTGACATCATCCGTCGGATCATCAATAACGTCCCCGTGTATCTGAAACCCGGCGGCATGCTGCTGCTGGAAGTGGGACAAGGCCAGCCGGACCTGTTGAGAGACGAGCTGGCCGCGAGCCCCCACATCGATTCCTTCGAATTTATCAGAGACTACTCGGGAATTCTGCGCGTAGTGAAGCTTCGCAGAATCAGCAGGTGAAAGATGGATAAGCTTGTCATTGAAGGCGGTGTGCCCCTGAGAGGGGAAGTAGCCATCAGCGGGGCCAAGAACGCCTCGCTGCCGCTCATGGCCGCCTCGCTCATCGCTTCAGGAGCCCACACCTTTTCCAACGTCCCCCGCCTGAGGGATATCCGTACCATGCAGGCCCTTCTGGGTCACATGGGAGCGGTCAGCGAGCAAGGAGATCTGCTCCGCATCGATACCTCAAACATTCACACCCTCGAAGCTCCCTACGAGCTCGTGAAGACCATGCGGGCGTCCGTCCTGGTTTTGGGGCCCATGGTGGCCCGATACCGGAAAGCTCGAGTCTCCCTGCCCGGAGGATGCGCCATTGGTGCCCGCCCCATCGATTTGCACCTCAAGGGGCTGGAACAGATGGGAGCCACTGTCAAGCTGGAGCATGGGTACGTGCTGGTCGAAGCAAACCGGCTCCGGGGAGCCTCCATTGTCTTCGATCAGGTGACGGTTACGGGAACGGAAAACCTCATGATGGCGGCCGCTTTGGCCGACGGGGTGACCGTTCTTCAAAACGCCGCCAGGGAGCCGGAAGTGATGGCCCTGGCTGAATACCTTCGCAAAATGGGGGCTCACATCGAGGGGGCCGGAACGACCGAGATCACCATCGTAGGCGTCAAGGAGCTCACCCCCTCCAGTTGTACCGTCATTCCTGACCGCATCGAAGCCGGCACCTACCTGGTGGCCGCGGGCATCACCGGAGGCCGCCTCAAACTGACGTCCTGCCGCCCCGATCATCTCGATGCCGTCACGAGGAAGCTCGAGATGGCGGGACTCACTATCCGCACCGGAGCTGATTTCATGGAAGTCGAAAGGGCGGGAGAGATACGCAGCGTGGACATGAAAACCCGCCCGTTCCCCGGCTTTCCCACCGATATGCAGGCCCAGTTCATGGCCCTCATGGCCCTGGGAAACGGTGTGAGCCTCATTGCCGAGCAAATATTCGAGAACCGCTTCATGCACGTCCTCGAGATGAAGCGCATGGGCGCAGATATCGAGCTCGATGGCCGGAACGCCATTGTTCGCGGTACTCGCCATATTTCGGGCGCCCCCGTGATGGCAACGGATCTGCGTGCTTCGGCATCCCTGGTCCTCGCCGGCCTGGCCGCCGAAGGGACCACCGAAATCCACCGCATCTACCATCTCGACAGGGGCTATGAAGCCATCGAGAAGAAGCTGGAGGCGGTGGGGGCAAGAATATGGCGGAAGAAAGACAATTAGGAGCTTCCGTCGCATCCAGGAGCGACGCGGTCTTTGAGACCGCGTCGCTCCTGGATGCGACGGGAGCCGGGATTTCAGCAACCGCCACCCTCCTTACATCTCAACGGGTATGAGCCATGCGGAAAGAAGAACCGTCCGGCCCCGGCACTGCATCAGACTTGACCGCTTCCGGCTCTTCGCCCTCATCTCGCCCACCCTCGCATCCCTTCAGTATCTCAGATCTTTCCACACAGTTCATCCCTTCCGCCTTTTCCACCGGCGCCTCTCATCCTCTGCTCGGCCGCCCCCTTCTTGGCCTCACCGTGGCTTTCATCGCAGGGATCAGCGCCCAGCGCTTTTCTCCGTGGGTTGTCGAGAAAGAATGGATTCTCTCGGGTCTGCTTCTATTGCTTTTTTATCTCCTGTGGGGATTCCTTAGCCGCTTCCTCCCCTCTATTCCCTCCATCGGCTCCATCCGCCCTATGCGCGTCATTGACTTCATCCGTTTCAGCTCTCCACCATTCCGCCTGCTCTGCCTGTCGCCGGTGCTCTTTTTCGGGCTCGGTCTCCTCGCCGGCCGGCTCGCGGCACCAATCCTCCCTGCTCCCTCCAATCTCGAGCCCTTTTTCGATCGTCCACGAGCACTCTTTCTTGCCGAAATCATCTCTCCACCCGACTTCAATCCCGACAAGATCCGGTTGCCCCTGAAGCTGCACGAAGCCTACATCGATGGGAAGCGCCTTCCTGTAAACGGCGGGGCTCTCCTCACCATCAACCGCACGCGATCCGCTCCCGCGACATGGCTCCTCGGAGATCGGATCTTGGTGAGCCTGACTCTAAAGCGCTTTCATAATTTCAACAATCCCGGTGGCTTCGATTTCGTGAGGCACCAGGCGGAACAAGGGCTTTACGCCAGAGCCCGCCTTCCGGACGACCGGTTTCTCGTCAAGCTGGCGCCTGCTCCGGAATCCTTTCTTTTCTCCTTCCCGCAGGCAGTCCGCAGCCGGTTGGACCGATTTCGCCAGGAAGCGCTCTTCTGGCTGCAAAGCCGCCTCGAGCCCGATACGGCTGCCTTCTTTGCAGCACTTCTCCTGGGGTATCAGAACCTGCTCTCCAAGCCCTGGCAGGAGCACCTTTACCGGACGGGAATGACACATCTTCTGTCCATCTCGGGCTTCCATCTGGGGCTGGTGTACTTGACCACCTTCTGGCTGATGCGGCGGCTGATTCGCCTCGTCTTTCCGTCTCTTCTTCATCGGGTAAGCGACCAGCATATGGCTCTGTGGCCCGCGCTCCTCGCTGCGATTCTGTATGCTTTCGTGAGCGGGTTTGCCGTTTCGCCCATCTGGCGGTCCATTCTGATGCTCGTCTTTTGCTTCGGAGCCTCCTGCTGGTATCGGTCGGCGGATTCCTATACGGTTTTGGCCCTATCGGCGCTCGTGATCCTTCTGTTCGATCCCAACACCTTGTGGCAGATCTCCTTTCAGCTCACCTTCGCGTGCATGTTCGCGCTCTTCAGCCTCTACCCACGGTTGCAGCGGTTTGAGCTATCACGCAATCATCCTTTCTTCACCGAAAGAAAGCTCCTGCAAAAGCTGGTACATCCCTTCGAAGAAGCCTTCTGGGTCTCCCTTGCCGTCAATGTGACGGTACTTCCCCTCTCGATCTACTATTTCTACGGCATCTCCCTGGCGGGCTTTGCGGCCAATATCATCCTGGTGCCTCTCGTGGGGTTTCTCGTGCTTCCAGCCGGATTGCTCAGCCTGGTTCTTTTTGCTCTGAACGAACAGGTGGCCTTTCCGATGCTCGAAGCCGGAAGCTGGTTTCTGGAATTCTGCCAGGCGATCATGGCCTGGCTCAGCAACCTCTCCTGGGCCTTTTTCTGGGTGGGAGCCCTTCCGGTGGCGGGATTGGTGCTCTTCTATACAGAGGTCGGTATTCTGCTGAGCCGCTTGGGATGGTGGAAAAAAGCAGGTTTATGCGCCGGGACGGCAGGTCTGGCGCTGTTGTTTACATCAGTCGGCGCCATGCGGGATTCAGCGGCGAAAGGCGACTCCCAGTCTCTTGAAGCCGTCATCATCGACGTGAGCCAGGGAACGTCGGTGCTCGTCCGCTTCCCCGGCGGAGAAGCCATGCTGGTGGATGGAGGAGGCTTTCTTGACGACACCTTCGACGTGGGACGCTCCGTGCTGGCTCCCTTTCTGTGGTACACGGGGATACGCCGTCTGGATCACGTGGTCCTCTCTCATGACCATCCGGATCATCGAAACGGGCTGCGCTTCATCCTCTCTCATTTCGACATCGGAGACTACTGGGAGAGCGGAATCACCGACAAAGCCCGGGATGGAGCATCCGAGGATACCGAAGATGCACCCAAGCCCGGTATGATTCACGACACGACAACCGGCTCGATTCGTGGTAAAAAGGATTCTCGTGAGAGGGACGCGTGGAAGCACAAGATCTCTCCCGGTCCTGAACCGCTTTCCGCCATTGCCTCGAGACGCGGAATTCCCGTCCGCGGCCTGCCGGAAATTTTCGGCGAGCACCGGATCGGGTCCTGCCGGGTTCATGTCCTCAACCCGCCTCCATCCGCTCTTCGGGACAAAAACAGCCGCAACGACCTGAACAAGGTCTCTCTGGTGCTCCAGATAGATTACGGCGAAACGCATCTCATTCTTCCGGGGGATATCGACCAGTCGGTCGAGCGCCTGATTTTCGAGACTCGCCCCCTAGCGGGGCAGGTGCTTCTCGTGTCTCCTCACCATGGCAGCGCACGCTCCAACAGTCAGCTTCTCCTGGACCGGCTTCGCCCTCGGGCCGTCGCTTTTCCGTGCGGCTACGAGAACGGATTCGGATTTCCCGCGCCTGAAGTGATCGAGCGCTGTGCGGCGCGTAAGATCCCGGTGTACAGGACGGATTTGCAGGGCGCGGTGCACGCCGTATCGGACGGGCTCAAATGGACAATTACCACGGAATCGGACAGGAGCATCAATGCTCAAAAGGACCGAGGAATCCGAACTGGCTCAAGCTGGTGGAGGGGAGCGTCCCATTGAGGACGAGCTTCCCTCGATGAGCTCGGAAATAGGATCGAAAAGGCTCGAGCACGCGGCCGGGGCGGCCGGCTTTGGCTCCGCTCTTTCACGACGGCAGTTTCTCTTTGTTTCGGGCGGTGCCATCACCGGTCTCGCGGCCTTGAGCATCTGCCGTGCCTGGGGGGCTGATGCGCCCGTTGTCATCATCGACAACGCCACGGGTCTCCTTCTCGCCGACTCCAGCCGTTGTGTTGGCTGCCAGCGCTGCGAGCTGGCCTGCACCGAATTCAACGACGGCCGCGCCCAGCCTTCCCTGGCTCGAATCAAGGTAAGCCGAAACATCGACTTCGGCCCCGAAGGCCCCGCCGGTGCGCCTGGAATCCATGGCGCCTGGAGAAGCGGCCTCGTCATACAAGACACCTGCCGTCAATGCCCCCATCCCGTGCCCTGTGCCACATCCTGCCCCAAGGACGCCATTCGGGCGGACCCCGGAACGGGAGCCCGGGTTATAAACACGGCCGAATGCATCGGCTGCCGTCTGTGCCTGCATGCGTGTCCCTGGAACATGATAAGCTTCGACGAAGAAAGCCAAAAAGCCACCAAATGCTTCTTGTGCCAGGGCAATCCAAAGTGCGTCGAAGCTTGCCCGTCCGGAGCCTTGCGCTACGTTCCCTGGCGTGACACTACCCGCGAGGCAGGCCGGCGCGCGGCCATCCTGAGTGTTATCTCCACCGAGGAAGCCAAGGAATGCCTGGATTGCCACCTCAGCCGGTGACGACAGAGCCGCTTCCGCATGACAAACGGTTGAGAATCATCATAGATCATCGCGCCGTAAATTCGTCCCCCCCCCCGGGAGCGCGGGCTTCCAGCCTGCAAGTGGCGAAATGAAGTTTCGTGGTTTCGGAGGGGTGGCACCGGCAACTCGTTGCCGGTGTGCGAAGCACAAGAGG